>ERZ808046.1066-NODE-1066-length-14452-cov-3.990609_pt1 | contig 14452 bp, 14 predicted proteins | sample MGYA00380196_ERZ808046 | MGnify/ENA primary metagenome ERZ808046 (study PRJEB31490, sample SAMN06133421) | mouse gut metagenome | isolation source: Z6_2 | host: mice | place: China: Chengdu | collected 2015-05 ...
ATATATAAAAAAACATTTGTAAAAACAGACCTTTTTATGTATGGTTAAAAATATGTATATTTATATGATTGTCTGTTTTTGCTGTTATTGTTTTTTTGAATCTTTCCTATTATATAATATTATTCCCCCTTTTATCAAGTATTTTATCAATATAAGGTAATATAATTATTTTATTTTTTCATTGTATACACATTAAAAATTTATAAAAAAGTTCTACTTTTATATTATACAATGATTCATTACAATAAAATACAAATTTTATATCATTTTTGATATTTTTTATGTTATACTAATTTTTAAAAAAGCAATTCAGAAAGGAAATGTTATATGGCACTTGATGGTATTACTGTTGCGGGCATTGTATCCGAATTAAATAAAAAACTGCTAGGAGGCAGAATTGATAAAATTTATCAGCCTCTTGCTGATGAAATTATATTCACTGTTAGAAGTATAGGACAAAATTATAAAGTTCTTGTTTCTGCAAATTCTAGTCATCCTCGTATGCATATTACACAAATACAAAAACAAAATCCTATATCTGCTCCTATATTTTGTATGGTTATGAGAAAATATATTGCTGGTGCAAAAATTACAAAAATATATCAACCTGATTTTGAACGTATGATTATATTAGAAGTAGAATCTATGAACGAATTAGGTGACATTACACCTAAAAAATTGATATTGGAAATGATGGGAAAACACAGCAATTTTATTGTTGTAGATGAACATAATAAAATATTAGATGCTATAAAAAGAGTTTCCCATGACAAAAGTTCTGTCAGAGAAGTTTTGCCTGGAAAGGAATATTGTATGCCTCCCTCACAGCAAAAACAAAATCCTCTTTTTATGACAAAAGAACATATTTTTGAACAACTTCAAAAACAATCTGGTGCAAAAGTTCAAGAGGTACTCTATCAAAGTTATACTGGTATTAGTCCTATATTGGCAAGTGAAATTTGTTTTAGAGCAAATATAGACTCCAGTTATTTTTGTGAACAGCTTACAGAACAAAACAAACAGTCTATCTATACTGCTTTTTACAATGTATTAGAACAAGTAAAACAACAACAGTTTTGTTATTACATTTATTATGATGAATATAAATTATTAGACTTTAGCGTATTAAATATGGAACAATTTCAACAGTTTTCAAAAAAACAATATGAATCTATATCAATGCTTTTAGAAGACTATTATGCTGAAAAAGATAATTTATATCATGTTAGACAAAAATCGCATGATATGCGCCGCATATTGTTATCTAATATAGAACGTTGTGCCAAAAAGAAAGAAATACAAAAAAGAACAGAAAAAGAGGTTGCTTCAAAAGATAAATGGAAAATAAAAGGGGAACTCCTAACAGCAAATATTCATGCAATATCAAAGGGTATGAGTATTTTTCGCACTATCAATTTTTATGACCCAGAATATAAAGAAATAGAAATCGCTATTGACCCTACGAAAACACCTTCAGAAAATGCTCAAAAATATTTTAGCAAATATAACAAAGCTAAAAGAACACTTGCCGCATTAGAAATACAAAAAAAGCAAAATGATGAAGAACTCGCTTATTTAGAAACCATATTTCAATCATTAGAAACAGCAAAAGAAGAAGCAGATTTAGATGAAATTCGTATGGAATTGGTAGAACAAGGCTATATGAAACGGAAAACAGCAAAAAAAAATAAGCCCCAAAAATCTAAAAAAACAAAACCTCTCCATTATATTTCATCAGATGGCTTTGATATTTATGTGGGAAAAAGTAATATACAAAATGATGAATTAACATTACACACTGCCCAAGGTAGTGATATTTGGTTGCACACAAAAGATATAGCTGGTTCTCATGTTATTATTAAAACAAATGGCATAGATGTACCTGACAGTACATTATTAGAAGCAGCAAACATTTCTGCTTATTTTAGCAAAGGTAAAAACAGCTCTCATGTACCTGTAGATTATACACTTAGAAAATATGTCAAAAAACCGAATGGAGCAAAACCAGGTATGGTGATTTATGAAAGAAATAAGACGATTTATATTACACCAGATGAAAAAAATATTAAGAAATTAGAAAATAATTAAAAGACTATATTCGTAATTTAAGCGGTACAAATGATAAAATAATTTATCATTTGTACCGCCTTGTTATTTTATGTAGTAAATAATATTATAATTACTCACATCTTAAATATTCTGACATAGTAGCAATAAATTGGCTGTTTGTAGGTTTTACCATAGGGTAATATCCAGCCATTTCATAAAAAATTTCTTTTCCTGTTCTTTTCCATGCTGTTTCAATAGCATGACGCATTGCCCTTTCCACTTTTCCTGCTGTTGTATTATATTCTTTTGCAATATCAGGATACAGTCCTTTTGTAATAGAAAGTATTGCTTCCCTATTTTCTATAACCATCATAACACCTTTTCTAATAAAATGGTATCCTTTTATGCTTGCTGTAATACCCATTCTATTTAACAATTTAGAAATTGTACTTTCCAATTCATATTTATTTTGATTTTTATTATAATTATTTCCATCTGTTTCTATTTGTGACAAAGCTACTTTTTGTTTGATATATGACATTTCTTTTGGTGCAGTTAATACTTGTACTATTTTTTCTAACAATATATTGTTTTCTGTAGGTTTTATAATATAATTTATTGCACCTAAACTCATAGCACGCTTCATAACGCTACTTGTTTGTATAGCAGATAATATAATACAATCACTGTCAATTCCTTTTTTATTTAATTGTTCTAAAAGCCATAGTCCATTCTTTTCCCCCAAAAGAATTTCCATCAATATAATATCTGGTCTTTTTTGTTCTGCTTTTTGCAAAGCCTCCTCTCCATTACTTGCCATATCAACTACTTTTACACTAATATTTTTTTCCAAACCTTCCTTTGTCATTTTCATATAATTCGTATCATTGTCTGCTAGAAGTATGGTTCTATTAGAAATATTCAACATACTATCATTTCCTCTCTTTATCGTATTTTTAACTTTTTCAGTAAAAAATGCAACAAAATGAGTACTTTTACAACATTGATAAATAAATCTATCAAACATATAATATGATTTGTAAATACTACAAATCCTCAGCTTGTCAAAAAACCTTGAGGACTCCGTCCTCAAACTCCTGCAAGCCTTTGAAAAGGCTTGACCGAAACTTTTAAACGGAAACTATGTTTCCTTAAAATCATTGATTTTATAATGAAAAACGTTAGTTTTTCCAATAAAAGTTTTTTGTCAAACTTTTTTTCAAAAAAGTTTGCAGGTGTGGACAGCGTCCACAAAAAGGACTTTATTGACAGACTGATGATTTGTAAATACTACAAATCCTTACAAAAAGTATTCCCTTTCTCATTTTTATTGTGCATATTACTATTATATGACTTATTATGACTTTTTTCCATACTATCTGCACGAAAACATAGTTTTTATGCACCAAATGATTTTTATATGTCGTTTTATACGCTATTGTAATATTTCACGCAATATTTCGTACATTTCGTGCAGTAAGTAGCAATATACAATTACTAATATAAACTCAATCTCAACAAAATATAGTTTATGTAGCAATTATTTTCAATAAATAACATCTATATTATTTGAAATATCATTTTATAAATATCTATATTGACATTATTCTTATTATAAAATATAGTATAATTTAATATTATATTTTTATCACAAAGGAGGACATTTTTTTATGCTTTTCTCAAATTGTAGTATATTGCGTCCCAATGGAGAAATATTAGAAAACGCATATTTACAAGTCACAGATGACAAAATCACATATATTGGTACAAAAAAACCAACCCGTCACACAGGTATTGTTTATGACTATACAAACAAACTACTTTTACCTGGATTTATTAATACACATTGTCATGTTCCTATGACATTACTTCGCAGTGTGGGTGCAGATTTACCTCTCGACCGCTGGCTTAATGAAAAAATTTTTCCTTTAGAAGATAAATTAAATAAAGATTGGGCTTTTTCTGGTACATTACTAGGCATCGCAGAAATGCTTCGTAGTGGTGTAACTTCTTTTTCAGATATGTACTTTTTTGGAGAATCTCGTGCAAATGCTGTTTTAGAGTCTGGTATTAATGCTAATCTTTGTATGGGTATACTTTGTTTTGACGACAGCCCATTTGATAAAGCACCTATGGTACAGGAAAGTAAAGATTTATTTCATGCTTACCATAATGCAAATGGTGGACAACTAAAAATAGACATTGGACTTCATGCAGAATATACATCAAATACTATGATTGCAAAAGCAGCTTCTGACTATGCTAAAGAAATTGGTGCAAATATGCATATTCATCTTGCTGAAACAAAAAAAGAAACAGATGAATGTATTGCAAGACATGGTAAAACACCAACCGCCTATTTTAATGACTTAGGACTTTTTGATAATCATGTTACTGCTGCACATTGCGTTTGGTTGACAGAACAAGATAAACAAATATTAGCAGATAAAAAAGTATCTGTTGCACATTGTCCTATAAGCAATTTAAAATTAGGAAGTGGTATTGCAGATATGTTTTCATTAATGGAAAAAGGAATTAATATTTCTATTGGCACTGATGGTGTTGCAAGTAATGATAATTTAAACTTTTTAGAAGATATGAAATTAACAGCACTACTTCAAAAAGGTCTTCATCAAAATCCAGCAATATTTCCTGCAACGGAAGTATTCAAAATGGCTTCTCAAAATGGTGCTTTATCACAAAATCGCTTACAAACAGGTGCTTTAAAATTGGGCAATCAAGCAGATATAATTGCTATAGATTATCATTCTATCAATCTTTTACCCTGTATTGACGTGATTTCTTCCCTTGTTTATGCTACATTACCATCTGATGTAAAAATGACAATGGTAAATGGTAAAATACTTTACGAAAATGGTCAATTCCATACTATTGATATTGAAAAAGTAATGTATGAAGTGAGTCGCATTGGCAGAAAACTTTATTAAAATCAATTTACTAAACATATTATAAAATTATACAAATAAATCATCAAATAAACAGTGAAAAATAGAAAAAACATATCATATTATGATGTTACAGTATTATAGATAACGTTTTTTTCTATTTTTCGTCATACTGTATTATTGATGATTTTTTATATTCACATCATAATTGCTGTATATTGTAATATTCCATAAAACTAGTAATTGCAATATTATTGTTAATACGATATAATTTTATTATATTACATTTGTTTTCAAATTACTGCAATCATTTCGTAATATTATATTACCATTTCAAATTTTATTAAAATGCATATTATATTAAAGGGGGCTTATTCAATAACTATCTCTATTTCAATTAACTAAATACCCGCTAAAACAAATTTACATTATATATTTATCAACATTTTCTGTTTTTTGGGGAAGTATAACACTGGGGGGGAAATTTTAATTATGAAAAAATCAATAAATCAATCTACTCTTATTATTATATTAAATGGTATTTCTGTTTTTGTATTGTTGTTAATGATATTTTCATTGTTGATTTATCATAATGCAAATAAGCAATTTGATATTGCTATGGAAAAGCGTTTTGAACTTACATATAACGCTAACCGTTTTATGAATGCATCATCTTATTTAACAAATGAAGCAAGAGCATTTGCAGCTACAGGAAATCAAGAACATTACGACAACTATTGGAATGAAGTAAACAATGCAAAAAATCGTGATATTGGTGTTGCAGCAATGCAGGAAATCGGTATTACACAACAAGAGCAACAAATGATTAATGATATGTCTTCTCTTTCTAATGAATTAGTGCCACTGGAAGAAAATGCTATGCAGGAAGCACAACAGGGACAAAATCAAATGGCAATAGACTATGTTTATGGTAAAGAATATAATACCTCTATTGCTAAAATCAATTCTTTAAAACAACAATTTTTAGATACATTGAACGCAAGGACAGAACATGAAATTAAATCACTTGATTTAGAAAGAACCATTATTCAAATTTTTATGATATTTACACTTATTTTAGTTGGTGCTATGCAATTTTTAAATATGGTGATTATTAGAAAACGCATACTGCGTCCTGTACTTGCTGTAAAAGAACAAATGACAGAAATTTCCCAAGGTAATCTTTCCATGAATTTTCCTTTTGAATCCGATACATCAGAAATGGGTCTTTTGATTGCTTCTATACATGAAACAAAACATGAATTAAAAAAATATATCAAAGATATTGATACAAAACTTGCTGAAATGGCAAAAGGAAATATGTCTTTAACAGTAGAAAATAACTATAGAGGAGAATTTTTACCAATACAAATCGCTATGGGACAAATTTTACAATCCCTTAATGATGCACTTTATCATATAAATGATACAGCAGAAAATGTTTCATTGCAGTCTAAAAAAATGGCTTCTAGTGCAGAAGTATTATCAAATGGTGCTGTGCAACAAGCTGCTACCGTTGAACAACTTTCACAGGGCATACAAACAATAGCAAATCAAGTCAGTCGTACTTCTTCTGATGCAGATACTGCAAAAAATTGCTCTATAGAATCTACAAATCAATTAGAAGTTTGCGGAGAAAAAATGAAATCTCTTACTAGTGCAATAGAAGATATTGCAAAATCCTCTCATCAAATTGCAGGGATTATAAAAACAATAGAAGACATCGCTTTACAAACGAATCTTCTTGCTCTCAATGCTACTGTAGAGGCTGCACGTGCTGGAGAAGCAGGTAAGGGATTTGTGGTTGTAGCAAATGAAGTACAAACTTTGGCAAGCAAAAGCTCAGAATCTGCAAAAAATATTACAACATTAATAGAAGAATCTGTCAAACTAGTAAAATATGGTACATTTTTATCAGAAGAAACTACATCTGCATTATCCTCTGTTGTTGAAAGCGCACAGCAAACAATGCATATTGTAGAAAGTATAGCAGATTCTGCTGCAAACCAAGCAGAATCTTTACAACAACTTACTCATGGTATGGAACAAATTTCTAATGTAATACAAACAAATGCTACTACAGCGGAGGAGTCTACTTTGTTTGCAAAAACATTAGATACACAAGCAGAAGAATTAAAAAATTCTGTGCATAGATTTCAATTAAAACAACAATAAAACACAATATTATAAAATAGTTTACACAATCATTAAACTTTATAAAAAGACGAGTGCAAAATAATGATAGCGACTCGTCTTTTTTATATTATATTGCTTTTTCTGCTTTCAACATATTTTCTATAAATATACCATATCCTTTTGTGGGTTCATTTACAAATACATGCGTTACAGCACCCACAATTTTACCATTTTGTAATATAGGAGAGCCAGACATTCCCTGTACAATTCCTCCTGTTTTAGAAAGCAATTCTTCATCTGTGATTCTAATTACCATACCTTTACTTTCATTTTTACTATAACGATTTACACTTTCTATTTCCACATCATATTCCTTTACTTCTTCCCCCTCAATATTAGATAATATACTTGCCTTTCCTTCTTTAATATCCTGCTGTAATGCAATAGGGAGTTTTTTCCCAGTAAAATAACTCTGCTTTCCATCTTCTACAGTACCATAAATCCCTACTTCTGTATTGATAGCAATATCCCCTAGTACCAAATCTCTACCAACATTCCCTGTCAAAGCTCCTGGTTCTCCCTTTTCTCCCTTTTTTACATCAATAATAGAAGATTGTGTAATTTGTCCATTTTTAATTTGCATCAACTCTTGTGTATCTACATCATAAACACCATGTCCTAATGCTCCAAAACTATTCGTTTCTGGATTAAAATAGGTAATCGTACCAATACCTTGTGTAGAATCCCTCACCCAAATACCAATTTTACAACTATTATCTTCTTGGCTAAATACTGGTGTAATTGCTACCGTTTGCTGTATGCCATTTCTATCTACTAAAAAATCCATAGGTTTTTCACCATTTTGCTCTACAGCATACATTAAATCCTCTTTATTTTTCAGTGTTTTTCCTTCTGCCTCTAATATCATATCACCTGCTTGCAATATTCCTTTTGCAGGTTCATATACTTTATTTTCTATTCCATTTACATATCCTGTACCTAATACCATAATACCTCTTGTATCCATAGACACTCCCACAGCAATGCCTCCTGCAACAACTTCTGTTCTAGGAATTACATTTGCTTGTACCGTTTTTAATGGTAGTACTCCCATTAGTGATAATTCTACTTTTGCTGTTCCTTGCTTTTCTGATTTTACAGTAAATGGTTTTGCCATATCAATATGGATATTTTCTGAAACAGGCTGATTATTTACACTCAACACACCTATATTTTCTTCTATAATATCTGCTTGTATAGGTAGCTTTCCTTCAAACAATGTTTCTTTTCCCTGTATCATATGAATCTCATCAGGAATAGAACGAGCAAAACTACACCATGATATTATAAGTGTTGCTATACAAGCTAAAGATAATATTATTTTGACATATTTTTTATTTTGCTTTTTAAACATTTTTTTCAACTCCTGACTGTAAAAGGGTATAAAATTTTATAAATATGCCATGCTATTAACATCATACAATATTGTTTTGCTGTTTGTTATATTTTGCTATATACTTCTATATCATTCTATTATTTTACCTCTAAACATCAAAATAGAATTTACAAAATATAATATCCTTTTATAAATAGTGTGTATCACAATATAACTGATACATCATTTTTTATAGCAAAAACAATGATACATATATTAAATTAACCCAATCACAATAGAGTTATACAGCCAATACTTGTGAACTATCTAAATCACAAAAAAACAAGAGATACTTCTAAAATATCCCTTGTTTCCATTTTCTGTTATTATAAAATACACATATAACAATAAAATTTTTAGTAATATATTTTTGTATACTTCCTATATTTTAATGTGTTTAAAAAATATTAATTTTCTTTTTCTTTATAGTCTACATCAATACAACCATCATCTAAAGGAATAATACAAGCACAAATAATATAAAGTATGATTCCTGTCAAAAATGCTGTCATAAAAGAACCAACAATCCAAAGTAATCTAATAATTGTAACATCTACATTAAAATATTCCGCCAAACCGCCACATACACCAGCTAATTTTACATCTTTTGAAGAACGATATAATCTTTTATTCATAATCCATTTTCTCCTTTACTCTATTATATTTGTTATGGATATTATACTCATAAAAATCAATATTGTCCGTTTTTTTATAAAAGAGCAGAAAATTTTTTTATTTTTTAGCATTGGCAAAATATTACAAAGAACACCTTTTAATAACAAGTATCATTTTTAATAAAACCATTATCAGCAAAACTAAAATAATTTTCTCCTGATGTAATAATATGGTCTATTACCTTAATTCCTACTGTTTTTAAGGCAGACATTAACGCTATTGTTAAATTAATATCTGCTTTGGAAGGATGTAAATTTCCTCCTGGATGATTATGAGCAAATATTACTGACACTGCTTTGCTAAGTAATGCCTCTTTTACAATATCTCCTGCTTCTACCTGTACTCTGGACTGAGAACCATGAGAAATACATATTGCTTGTATCAAATGATTACCTGCATCTAAACAAAGCATATAAAATTTTTCTGTTGTTTCATACATCATTAAATTCGCTGCATATCTTCCACTAGCTTCTGTTGAGTTTATAAGTGCTCTGCCTTCTGTTCTTTCTTTTTGACACCTTTTTACAACTTCGCCTATTGAACTTAAAAATATTGCTGTATTGATAGAAACATTACATTTTGCTACAATATCTCTACAATCACCATTCAGCAACATATTAAAAGAATTATCAAAATTGTCCATCAACCTATGTGCAATAGGATTTGTATCCTGCATAGGAATGGCATTATATAAAAGTAATTCTAATAATTCATGTTTTTCAAACGATTCTCCGCCTTGCTCCAAAAAACGTTTTCTAACTCTTTCCCTATGTCCAGCATGAGGGTTTGACTTCTTTTTTTCAGATGTGCTCATTCTTTCAGCCCCATTTCAAAATATGACTCCGTTTTTTGTTTCCATGTACCATTATATATTATCGTAAGCAAAGCATCTAATCTATATAGTGCTTTTTGTGCCAATTCTAAAGACAATATATTTTTTTCCAATGCCTCTGCAATTTCTGCTATATCCACCACCTTTACAAAACCATTTTCATATATCAATACATCTGCAAGCAAATCTGTAAAAATATATGTATTATTTTGAGTAATATATTCTGTTTCTATAATATCACAATAGTGGTAAACAATGTTGTCATTTTTATTAATAAAACGACTAATTTTATAACCTTCCTTTAGAAAATAGCAAGAAATACCTTTTGAAAAATCTTCTCTTGGTTTTAATACATTCCACTTTGTTACAATAACATTTTCATTTTGAAACACGATAGCATCATCTTTTAATAAAATGGTTTCCATCGGAATAAAACGCTTACGATATAATGTTGTATTCATCTTCTTTTCCCCCCAATCAATATGTTTATCATTTTAATAAATCTGGACGTTTTTGCTTTGTCCTCAATATAGACTGCTCTTTTCTCCATTTTTCTATATTAGCATGATGTCCTGAAAGTAAAACATCTGGAACAGCTCTTCCCATAAATACTGGCGGTCTTGTATATTGAGGATATTCTAAAAGTCCATATGAAAAACTTTCTTCTTGAAAAGATTGCTCTTTTCCCAAAACATTAGGCACTAATCTTGCAACTGCATCGATTACAACAATTGCCGCAATTTCCCCTCCTGTCAGCACAAAATCACCAATAGAAAGCTCCTCTGCACACAATTCTTCTAATACTCTTTCATCTACCCCTTCATAATGACCACAAAGAAATATAATATTATTTTCTTCAGATAATTCTTGTGCTATTTTTTGTGTAAAAGTTTTTCCTTGAGGTGATAAATAAATGAAACGACCTTTTTTTTCATGTGGTATACTTTGATAGTCATCATATATAGGTTGCGCTTGCATAACCATTCCAGCACCACCTCCATATGGATAATCATCAATATGTTTTTGTTTATTTTTAGAAAACGCTCTAATATCTACTGCGTCAATATGGATATGCCCTTCTTTTTGTGCTCTTGCCAATATGCTGTGTGAAAATGCTTGCAATATCATTTCTGGAAATAACGTTAAAACAGTATATTGCTTCATTATCTCAGCCCTTCCAACAATTTTACAATCATTTTATGATTTTCAATATCTACTGATAAAATACACTGTTTGATTGCTGGAATTAAAATGTCTTTTTGTCCTTCTTTTCTAACAGCATATACATCATTTGCACCTGTTTTATAAATATCTGCCAATATGCCTAATTCTTCGCCTTGTTCTGTGAATACAGTAAGTCCATACAAATCACGCATATAATATTCATTTTCTTCTAACGGAAGTGCATCTTTTTCTGGAATCCAAATACTTGCACCCTTATATAATTCTGCATCATTAATATCTTTTAATTCTCTCACTGTTACCAATACAAACTTTTTATGATAAGCAATTTTTTCTATATGAAAGGTTTCTCTTTTTCCTTTATTTTCTATTATAATTTGCTTTAACAATTCAAATCGAGATGGTTCTTCTGTTGTTGGAAATACACGTAATGTTCCTTTTAGACCATGTGTTCCTGCAATTTTACCAATTTCAAAATAACGCTCCATAATTCACCTCTTTTTTGATATAGCATAAAATATAAAATGCACAGGGAAAAGCCCTGTGCCCAATGCGTCAAAATATTACTGAAGATTTTCCCTTCAATAATCGACTTATGGATAGCATAAAAATATTCAAATAGACACTACCCATTCTATAAAGCCAATGGGCTTTTTTGTTTTATCCAGTATGATTAATATCTGAAAAAATTTTAAAATAAAGCCGCCAATATTATGGCTGCTTTATTTCAATAATTACTCTTTTATCTTCATGTATTGCACATGCTTTTACAACAGTGCGTATTGCTTTTGCAATTCTTCCTTGTTTTCCAATTACTTTTCCCATATCTTCTGGTGCTACATAAAGCTCCAATATCAAAGAATGTTCTTCTTCTATTTCTTTTACAGAAACTTTTTCAGGATAGTCCACAAGGTTTTTTGCTATGACTTCCAATAAGTCTTTCATAATAAAAACCTCCTGCTTTGGTTTTTATTCCTCTATTACACCAGCTTTTTTCAGTAATGCTTTTGCTGTATCAGAAGGCTGTGCGCCTGTAGATAACCATTTTTTAGCTTGTTCAGCATCTACTTTTAATACATTTGGTTCTTTTGTAGGGTCAAAGTAACCAATTTCTGCAATAGACTTGCCATTTCTTGATGTTCTGGAATCTGCAACAACAATTCTATAAAATGGAGCCTTTTTTGCGCCTAATCTTTTTAATCTAATTCTAACTGCCATTTATTTCACCTCCCATATTTTTCATAATTCTGTTACAACAAATATTGCTATTCTTTTATAACAGAATCTTTTATCTGGCAAATTTATCTAAAAAAAGGAAATTTCATTTTTCCTCTTTTGCCCTTTTGCATATCGCTCATTTGTTTCATTAATTTTTTCAGTTCTTCAAACTGTTTTAATAAGCGATTAACATCAGCAATGCTTCTACCACAGCCATTAGCAATTCTTTTTTTTCTAGGACCATTCAGTATAGAAGGGTTTGCCCTTTCCTGTTTTGTCATAGACTGTATAATTGCCTCTGTACGACTCATTTCTTTTGCGGGATCTACATTATTTAAAGCATCCATATTAATTTGATTCATACCTGGTATCATACCAATTAAATCTTTAATAGGACCCATTTTTTTTACCTGTTGCATTTGCTCCAGAAAATCATCTAATGTAAAATCATTTTCACGCATTTTCTTTTGCAATTCCATTGCTTGTTTTTCATCAAAATTTTGCTGTGCCTTTTCAATCAGAGAAAGTACATCTCCCATACCTAATATACGAGAAGCCATACGGTCAGGGTGAAATGGTTCTAAATCTTCCATTTTTTCTCCCATACCAATATACTTAATAGGCTTATTTGTAACACTTCTAACAGAAAGTGCTGCGCCACCTCTGGCATCGCCATCTAATTTTGTTAATATAATACCATCTACACCTAATTGTGTATCAAAGCTTTCTGCAACTGTTACAGCATCTTGTCCCGTCATAGCATCTACTACAAGCAGTATCTCCTGCGGACGCACAGCAGTTTTAATATTTCTGAGTTCTTCCATCAATTCTTCATTGATATGCAAACGTCCTGCTGTATCAATCAATATCACATCATGTTTTTGTTCTGAAGCATATTCCAATGCCTTTTTTGAAATTTCAACAGGGTTTACACTATCTCCCATTTCAAAAACAGGTATATTATATGTTTTTCCTACTACTTGTAATTGTTTAATTGCGGCTGGACGATATACGTCACAAGCTACCAAAAGAGGATTTTTACCTTGTTTTCTCAAAAGTCCTGCCAATTTACCGCTGCTTGTTGTTTTACCAGCACCTTGCAGTCCTACCATCATATATATTGTGGGAGGTCTGTTTGCAAATGTTAATTTGCTTTGAGTCGTACCCATTAAGTCAATCAATTCTTCATTTACAATTTTAATTACTTGTTGCCCAGGATTTAATCCTTCTAATACTTCTATACCAACAGCACGCTCTGTCACTTTTTTTATAAATTGTTTTACAATTTTAAAATTAACATCTGCTTCTAAAAGAGCAATTTTTACTTCTCTCATAGCAGTTTTTACATCATTTTCTGTTAATTTTCCTTTACTCCTGAGTTGTTTAAATACTTCTTGTAATTTATTAGAAAGACTTTCAAATGCCATATGCTTTCTCCTTTATTCACGCTAATATTTCAGCGGCAATTTTTTGAATTGTTTCAATATTATATTTTGCTTTATCAGAAAGATGTTCTTCCTTTTCTATTTCTTCAATAATACTTTTTATTTTCTGCACAGCCATTTTTTGTTTTAAAAATTTCTGCACAAGTTGTAATTTGCTTTCATATTGCTGCAATATTTTTTCTGTTCTTTTTAATTGGTCACGAACAGCCTGACGACTAATAAGAAGTTCCTCACCAATTTCTGTAAGTGACAAGTCATTCTGATAGTACATCTCATACACCAATTTTTGTTTTTCTGTCAGCAATTCTCCATAAAAATCATAAAGTAATGTGATATGCAAAATATCTTTCATACTGCTCGCCTCCATATAGGCTGTAAAGTATTTTTACTTCACTTGGGATAGTTTATAATATTTTATTTATTTTGTCAACACTTTTTACTTTACATTATCAAAAAATTTTTCAAATATAAAAAGCCCCCTAATAATAGAGGACTCAAGCTTGTCAAAAAACCTTGAGGACTCTGTCCTCAAACTCCTGTCCGCTTTTAAAAAAGCGGAGCAAAACTTTTTATG
>ERZ808046.1067-NODE-1067-length-14440-cov-6.082016_pt1 | contig 14440 bp, 14 predicted proteins | sample MGYA00380196_ERZ808046 | MGnify/ENA primary metagenome ERZ808046 (study PRJEB31490, sample SAMN06133421) | mouse gut metagenome | isolation source: Z6_2 | host: mice | place: China: Chengdu | collected 2015-05 ...
ATAACACAATTGCATTTTTTTTTCAATCTACTTAAAAAAGGCTCTTCTGATTGATACTATATGTTTCGAAATTTTTTTGTTGTGTTTAATTTTTTATTTAGAGCTTTTAAGACTTTTATCATAAATCGGACACATTTTATACACAATTTTCTTTTATGATATTAATCAAGATAGTTGAACAACTCACTATCTCCCCCCTCATAAGAATATGTGCTTTACGGCACATATGCGAAAGCCTCCGGCATCCCCGGAGGCTTTTGCATTCGGCAAATCTTATGCCAGCCGGGCGCTGTAGTTCTCCACTTCCACCTTCCTGGCCAGCTCCATGGCAAGTTCCATGGGAATAACCCCGTTTTCCAGCGTCGTGGCGTTCGCCGCCGATATTCCCGCACAGTATTTCAAAAGCTCCACGCTGTCCATTTTTTGCAGATATCCCATGGCAAAAGCCGCCACCACGCTGTCCCCACAGCCTACCGTATTCAATGTCCGAACTTCTGGCGCCCTGGCGCGCAGGATTTCTCCTTCTTTTACATACAAAATTCCTTTCGTCCCCATGGAAACCAGCACATGGGAAATCCCCCACCCATGTACCAGCAGAGCCGCTTCCATAATATCGTCAAGCCCCCGGAGTTTTCTGTCTGCCAGAAATTCCAGTTCCTTTAAGTTGGGTTTGATCATGAAAGGAGCCGCTCCCACGCTTTCCTTCAAGAAGCCCCCGCTGGTGTCGAGGAGTGCTTTTTTGCCTTTCTTTCCGGCCCGGCAGATCAGTTCTGCATAAATCCCTGCCGGAACGCCTTCAGGCACGCTGCCCGAGAGGATCACCAGCTCACAGTCTGAAATTTCTCTCTCAAAATCATCCATAAACCGGGCAATTTCCTCCCGGCTGACCTCCGGTCCCGGCTCTAACAGTTCCGTCACATACCCGTCCTGGGACAGGACATTGACACTGCATCTGGTTTCCCCCGCCACAGGGGTAAAACAGCTTTCCGCCCCGATCAGTCTCACATGATCCTCAATCAATCTTCCAAAATATCCTCCCAAAAACCCCAGTGTTCTCACCGGGTAGCCGTACTGCCTGAGCACTTTGGCCACATTGACGCCCTTTCCTCCCGCCAGATTTTTCACGCTGTCCATCCGGTTCACCTGACCGGGAAGAATTCTTGTACAGGTGTAGGTCTTGTCCACCGCCGGATTAAGTGTTACTGTTGCTATCATATCTGCTCCCCCTTTTCTGTGCTGTCCTTATGCTAACAATAATACTGCATGACGAACTGCAGGGTTTCCCTTCCTCCAAAGGAATTGATATCCGGATAGTATGCCATACTGATCACTGCCCTTCCCGGCCGGATTCCTCCCTCATAGACGGCCGCCGCCGTGTCCCGTCCAAAGCGCTGAGACAAAAATAAGTCAAACTCCTCCAAGTCCCCGAAATAAATCATCTCATAGCTTCTTCCCTCTTCATCGGCAATCCGGTATTTCCCCACATTTCTGTTTTTTCCCAGTTTTCTTCCTGATATAAGGCTGATTCCCTTCCTTGCAAACAGGGGCTTGGGATTCCCTGTGCCAAAGGGCGCAAGGAGGGAGAGTTCCCTGACAAATTCCATGGTTGCATAGGAAAGGGGCATGGGCACATCGATATGTACCACCTCTTCAAAGTCCTCCTCCTTAAGCCTGCAGTTGTCATTGAGGTTCCTCCGGAAAACTTCCACAACCTCCTCCCCCGCCATGGAAAGTCCTGCCGCCATCTTATGTCCGCCGTATCTTGTGAAAAGCTCCTTACAGGCCGTAATCTCCTCGTACATATTGTAGGCTTCAATGGAGCGGCCGCTTCCTTTTACCCCTTCCTCTCCCTTAGTCAGCACAAAAACCGGCTTTCCGTATTTTTCCCGGATCCTTCCGGCTATGATGCCCGCCAGACTTTCGTGGCAGTCGGGGAGATAAATCACCAGCACCCGGTCTCTGCGAATATCCGTGTTTTCCACCACGCTGACAGCTTCCAGCACCCCGTCCTCTGTCATCTGCTTGCGGCTGTCGTTTAAGCTCTTCAAATCCCCTGCAATGGTAACCGCTTCCTTCCACTCCTCAGCGTCAAATAATTCCAGCGCGCGTTTCGCCGTATCCAGCCGTCCGGTGGCATTTAAGCAGGGGCCGATTATAAATCCTGCATGATAAGGAGTCAGCTCCCTCTCCTCAATGCCATTCACCATGAGCAGGGCCCTGAGTCCCGGATTCCTGGTCTCTCTCATCAGTGCAAGTCCCTTTTTTACAAGAATACGGTTCTCGTCCCGCAGTTCCATCACATCACAGACTGTGGCAAGGGCTCCAAAGGTAAGCATTTCATCCAGGATTTCCTGCCTGCTTTTGCCTCCTTCCGGCTCCTTCATGGCAAGAAGTACCTGCACCAGCTTCATCGCCACCACCGCGCCGCAGATCTGCTTAAAAGGATAGCCGCATTCCGGCTGCTTGGGATCCACCACTGCATCAGCCTCAGGGAGAAGATAAACACGCCCTCTGTCGCCGTCCCCGGTCGCACCCTCCTCAAAGGGAACCTCATGATGATCTGTCACCACCACTGTCATTCCCATATTCTTTGCCAGCTGAATCTGCGGCGCCGCTGCAATCCCATTATCACAGGTGATAATCGTATCGATTCCCTCTGCCCCCGCAGCCTCGATCAAGTGTTCGTTTAACCCATAACCGTCCTTCTGCCTGTGAGGAATCACCGTATCAACCGTTCCTCCCAAAGCCCGGATGCTCATGAGCAGGATGTAGGTCGCACATATCCCGTCCACATCATAGTCTCCTATGATACGGATTTTCTTTCCTCCCCGGATTTTTTCCATAATGATTTCCGCCGCCTTTTTCAAATCCTTAAGCAGCAGCGGATCGTGCAGATCCTTTATGTCCCCATAAAGATACTTTTCAATCTCCTCATCCCCAACCACATCCCTGTTTCTCATAATCCGGGCAAGTACCGGGGAAATATGATATTTCGCGGCAATCCCATCAAAATCCGCCTTCTTGGCAGCTACCATCCACCGAGCCATATGCCCTCCCTTTTTTAATCCAACCAGAAATAACTGTAAACAGAGAAGAAAGCGTTCCAGGCGCAGCGCTACACTTCTTCGTATATGCCGCTTTCAGAACGCTTTCACAACTTCTGCTCATCAACGATATCTTTTATGCTTTTTTCTGTGGAAAGACTTTTCTCAGAACCAGCCACAGGGCGCCTGTAATGCATATGGAGGAATAAGTACCGCAAAGGATTCCTGCCATAAGGGGAAGCGCAAATTCCTTCACGGAGGAAACGCCGAAAACATACAGGGCCGCCACCATGATAAAAGTGGTCAGCGACGTAAAAATACTTCTCGTCAAAGTCTGGGTGATACTTCCGTTTACCATATCCTCCAAAGCGCCGCTTTTGGCGTCGCCTCTTCCCATATTGTGCATGTTCTCACGGATACGGTCAAAGATAACGATGGTTGCGTTGATGGAATAACCCACAATGGTAAGCATACAGGCAATAAAGGTGGTTCCCACGGATACTCTGACGATGGCATAGAATGCAAGCACTACCAGGACATCGTGAAGCAGGGCAATCACCGAGCTGGCGCCAAAGCGGATATCCTTAAACCGAAACCAGATATATACCAGCATACACAGGGCCGCCACAATCACGGCAACAACCGCATCGGATTTCATCTCGCTGCTGATGGTGGAACTGATGGTTTCGGTGGTGATCTTCTCCGTATCCACCTCAAAATTCTCTGCCATGGCGCTCTTAAAGGCTTCCCTCTCATCCGTATTCAGGGAGCGGGTCTTGAAAATCACCTCATTGGTTCCCTCTATCTTCTGGGTCTGCACATTGCCGTCCCCGGTGATCGCTTCAATCAGTGGCACAGCCTTTGCATCTATATCCGCCAGCGCCATATCCTCATTAAAGGTTACATTGGTGGAAGTACCGCCCACAAACTCAAGGCTGTAATTTAACGCGCCGCCGATCCGGGACTTGTTGATTCCCATAAACACAAATCCGGCCAGAATGGCTGCAATGGAAATTCCAAAAAAGAGGTTTCGTCTGGAGGTAAAGTTCACTGCCTTTCTCTCTTTGGTCTGGCCGTAAAGCTTCTGGCTCTGCAGCCCGATGGCATAGAAAGATTTCATCAACAGTTTGGTAATCACCATGGCGGTAAACATGGAAAGAACGATACCAAGCGCCAGCGTCGCCGCAAAGCCTTTGATGGTACCCGAACCCAAAACTCCAAGAACAGCCGCCGCAATCAGGGTGGTGAGGTTGCCGTCCACAATCGCGGAGGTTGCCTTCTTATACCCAATGTCAATGGCAGACTTCACAGTCTTACCCTTGGCAATCTCCTCTCTGATACGCGCAAAGATGATCACATTGGCATCCACGGCCATACCGATGGAAAGGATAATACCTGCAATACCGGGCAGGGTCAGTGTAATCTCAAAGGCATCCAGCAGAATAATAATCAGCTCCACATAAAGAGCAAGAGCAAGGCTGGCCGCCGCGCCTGAGAGATAATAAACCGCGAACATAAATACCACGATTATGGCAAAGCCAACGGCTGCGGCTTTGATACTGGTGGCAATTGCTTCCTCTCCAAGCTGGGCTCCCACAATCTTGGAGTGAAGTTCTTCCAGCTCCAGCTTAAGTCCGCCGATACGGATGGTGGAAGCAAGCTGCTGAGCTTCCTCATAGGTAAAGTTTCCTGTGATCTGGGCCTGTCCGTCTGTGATGGCAGAATTCACGCCGGGAGCGCTGATGATCTGGCCGTCATAATAAATACCGATGGATTCCCCATTCTGTAATGCCTTAGTGGTGGCATCTGCAAATTTGGATATCCCTTCCTCATTCATGGAAAGCTCCACCACGAACTCGCTGTTCTGCATATCATTGCTGACAGAACCCGCCTGGGCATTCTTTACATCCGTACCCTCCAGCACCACAGAGCCATCCTCTTGCAGCTCCTCAATCGTCTTGTTCATCATGTAGATGGGTTTGCCGTCATTTCCCATACCAAGCGCCTGGTAATTCAGATTGCCCTCCGGGTCGCGCTCCGCAATAAAATACAGGGAACCGGGCTTGCCCAATTCTTCAAGGATAGCATTGGCATCGGATACCCCGGGAATTTCGATATTAATCCGGTCGTTTCCCTCCTGATAAACCACTGCCTCCGTACTGTAGCCTTCCACACGCTTCTGCAGCTTGTAGATGGTATCCGCCATGTCCTCACTGCTGGGATCGCCTTCTCCCACCACCTGATAGGTGATGCTGACACCGCCCTCCAAGTCCAGTCCCAGATTGATACTGGATGCTGAGCCTGAGCCGTCCGGCCCGAATCCCACTGCGGCGGTATATCCAAAAACGCCCAGCAACAGCAAAAACACCAGCAAAGTGATAATTGCCCTATTCTTTTTCATTGCTCTCTTCTCCTTCTGCTTCGGCCAAAGCCGCTTTTATCATAATTGCACATTCAATACGCTTTCTCTGTAATTCGCATCCAAGCTCATAGGCGTCATTAATGTGTCCGTGGAACTGATAGGAATTCGCTGCGCAGCCGCCGCTGCAATAGAACTTTGCAAAACAGCTTCTGCATTTTTCTTTGGCATAAACATTACAGGTCTTAAACTCATCCCGAATATCTGTTCTGGTAATTCCCTCGTCCACATTCCCCATCAGAAATTCCTCCCTGCCCACAAACTGATGGCAGGGGTAAAAATCCCCCCAGGGCGTCACGGCCAGGTACTCTGTTCCCGAGCCGCATCCGGAGAGCCTTTTAGCCACGCAAGGCCCGCCTTTTAAGTCTATCATAAAGTGGAAGAAATTAACACCCCTTCCCTCTTTACTTCTGTTTAAAAGTTCTGCCGCCAGCTTATCGTACTCCTTAAGAATTGCAGGAATATCCTCTTCCCTGAGGGCGTACTCTTCCTCAGGCGCGGCAACCACCGGTTCCACGGATATCTGCTGAAAGCCCAGATCCGCCAGATGAGCAACGTCCTTAGAGAAGTCCAGATTGTTCCTGGTAAAGGTACCTCTCACATAGTAGTTCATCTGATTTCTGCTCTCCGCCACCTTCAGAAACTTCGGAACAATTGTGTCGTAGCTTCCCTGCCCTCCCCTGTGGGGACGCATCAGGTCATTGATCTCCTTCCGGCCGTCAATGCTCAGCACGATGTTGGCCATTTCCCGGTTGGCGAACTCCAGAATCTCGTCATTTAACAGAATCCCATTGGTGGTCAGGGTAAAGCGGAACTTCTTATGATAAGGCTCTTCCAGGCTTCGGCCATAGGCCACCAGATCTTTCACCACCTGCCAGTTCATAAGGGGTTCTCCGCCAAAGAAGTCCACCTCAAGATTCACCCGGTTTCCGGAATTCTTCACCAGAAAATCCAGGGCCTTTTTCCCCACCTCAAAGCTCATCAGGGCGCGTCTGCCGTGGTACTCCCCTTCCTCTGCAAAGCAGTATTTACAGGCCAGATTACAGTCGTGGGCAATGTGAAGACAAAGGGCTTTCACCACTGTCTCCCGTTTTTTGAAGTCCATGATATAGTTTTCATAGATATCAGGGGCATAAAGCATCCCGGCTTCCTTAAGTTCCAGAATCTCTGCAAGGGCCTCCTGAATGTCCTCCCCGGGATATTGATTTCCCAGAGCCTCCTTCAGCCCGCCTGTCATCTCTTCTTCCGTCTGTCCCTTATCCAGAGCCGCCTCCACCAGGGGAATCAGATCGTATACCACATCGTCCACCACATGGACGGAACCGCTGTTCACATCCAGGACAATGTTATAGCCATTGTTTTTGTACTGATGTATCACCGTCTTAATCCTTTCAATACAGTATGAAGCTTATCAGCAAACGCTTCGCTTATTGCAATAATAAGCAGCGGCTTGAACCGCTGCTTACATACGCTATCGCATTTCCTGACTTATTTCACCTTCTCACAGCTCTGGTTTCCTACTGTGCAGGAGGTCTTGCAGGCTGACTGGCAGGAAGTCTGGCACTCGCCGCACCCGCCCTTTTTCATGGACTCTTTTAAATCTCTGGTTGTCAATGTTTTAATACGCTTCATAGCTTTATCTCCTTTAACCTTCCTATTATAAATAGTAAACGGCAACTAATTTGACATTTACTTATAGAACAGAATCTATTGTACCATAGTAATCCGTATTGGAAAAGTATTTAAAAATATTTTCTTCTATTCTTCCTCCTGCGGTTCCGCAGATACCGTTTCTTCCGACTCGGAATCATCCTCAGCCTCATCCTCCGACTTCTTCTCCGGAAGCGTCATAAGCACTTTCACAATCCTGTTCTGGCTGATTCCCTTTACCTGCAGGGTAACACCCTGATCTGTCACAATCTCCTCACCGTCCTCAGGAAGCCTGTCCAGATGCTCAATGATCAGCCCCCCGATGGAGTCATAATCCTCCGAGCCGAGCATTGTCCCCAGCTCGTCGTTGATATCGCTGAGCTTCATGCCGCCCTCCACCAGATAAGTTCTCTCGTCTACCTTCTGGATCAGTTCTTCCTCATCCTCGTCATACTCATCACGGATTTCACCGACAATCTCTTCCAGCAGATCTTCCAGGGTAATCATACCTACCGCAGCGCCGTACTCATTCAGCACAAAGGAAACATTCGCACGCTTCTCCCGCATTTCAATCAGCAGATCCGCCGTCTTTTTAAACTCGTAGGTATAATAAGCCTGCCGCATAATATTGCTGATCTTAAACTGGCTTCTGTCCTCCACCAGAATAAAATCCTTAATGTTGATCAACCCGATTATATTATCTTTATCCTCCCGGAACACCGGAATCCTGGTATACATACACTCCTTGAACAGCGCCATCACTTCTTCGTATCCGGTATCTTCGCTCACGGTAACCATATCGATTCTGGGAATCATGATATCCTTGGCAACTGCATCGCTGAAATCGAATACATTGTAGATCATCTCTCTCTCTTCCGATTCGATTACACCGTCCTCATGGCTGACCTCCACATAAGTACGCAGTTCCACCTCTGTCATGGCAGTTTTTTTACTGGTATCGATATGTAAAAGCGCCATAATCCCCCCGGATAGCTTATCCACTACAAAAATTACCGGAGTCATTACTTTCATCAGCCCGCCAATCAGCACGGCATAAAAAAGGGAAAGCTTTTCAGAATAAACCATTGCCATATTTTTCGGCACAATTTCTCCGAAAATCAGAATCACCACCGTCAGAATTCCCGTTGCGACTCCCACGGAAAGGCCAATCTTCATTGCCACTATGGTCATCAGTGAAGAAGCGGTCAGATTCACGATATTGTTGCCAATCAAAATCGCGCTCAGCATCTTGCCATATTTCTCAAGTATGTCCAGAGCCGTCTGCGCATGCCTGTTTCCCTCATCCGCCAAAGCCTTAAGCCTCACCCTGTTCACTGTGGTAAGGGATGTCTCCGCCGAGGAAAAAAAAGCAGACAACAACACCAGAATCAGTAACGAAAACAATTGTATGACACCATCGGTATCCAAAGTTAAAATCACTCCCTGTTTTTTATATTTGCCGTATCTACAGCTAAATGAAATATTACAATATGTGGGTATTCTCTGTCAAGTTCAGACATATGATTGAAGTAAAGAATTAAGAAATTTTAACTTTTTCTAAACAGGGAGGCCGCCATGTTAAAGAAATTAAACTTAAGCGACAGGCTTACCTTTATCTTAAAATGCCTGCTCCTGTCCTATCTGCTCACCACCGGGCTTCTGCTGCTCCTTGCCCTCCTGCTCTATCGCTTTAATCTGACGGAAAAGGTGGTATCCGCATGTATTGTGGGAATCTACATCCTTGTCACCTTTCTGGCAGGTTTCCTGGCGGGAAAAAGAGAGGGAAACCGAAAATTCCTCTGGGGACTTCTGCTGGGAGGACTGTATTTTCTCATTCTGATCGTGATTTCTCTGATTGTGAATCAGGGAATGGGAGAGGTTGCCGGAAATTTTTTTACCGTGCTCATTCTCTGCTGCGGAAGCGGAATGCTGGGAGGTATGCTCAGTTGATAAGAGCCGGCGCATCGTCATGCGCCAGCTCTTACCATTTCCCCTTTTACACTGCTTTACCTGCACTCATCTCCTGAACCAGTTTTAATATGCCCTGTACGTGCTCCATCTGTTCGGGACTGAAACCTTCCAGTATACCAATCACCTTATCCGGGAGCTTACTGCCCTCGTTTCCACTTAATATATAGTCATTGCTGACACATAATGCCCTGGAAATTCTAAACAGAATTTCGGCAGTAAAGCCTTTCTTACCTGTCTCAATCTCATACAGAAATTTTGACGAAATATGTATTTTCTCTGCAAATGCATCTCTCGTGTAACAATTAGCTTCTCTTAAACTGCGGATCCTCAATCCAACCTCTTCATATGACATTACTCCACCTCCTACAAAATCTTGTCATTTGCTTCTGTTTCACCACAAAATATGGTGTAAAATTATTATACCATGCATTTCCTTAATTCCACTATTTTTCCCTGAATTGGTATTATTTTAAACTTTTTTCGCTTCTTTTCGACTCTTTTCTCCATTTTGGCGTAATTAATTTGCAGATATTGGCAATTCAGGAAAAATTAATTCCGGCTGTCCGGAAAGCTTTTAAAATGAGCTTGTTGAAAGAAAGGAATGATGGTTATGAATGAGTTTTTGAAAAAGAATTATCAATTCAGTGATTATCAGATTGCTGTACTTGGGTTCATGGCAAAAACTCTTGCTTCAGAGCTGAGCAAGCTTTTGATCATGGGATTTATATTCAGGGACCGGCTGGGTATTTATGTGGCGGCAGTGACTGTGATGATTTTTTTGAGAACGGCAACGGGAGGGCTGCACTGTAAGACATATATTTCCTGTTTTCTGGTGTCCTTTATCTATATGTTTCTGGCGATCATGGTGATGCCGATGATTCCGGTGAATAAGGTGTTTCAGTTGATTTTGCTTTTTATCTGTATGCTTTGTAATTATTATGTGGGGCCGGTGACTTCGACGGTACATCTTCCATTGAAAGACGGTGTAGTGAAAAGAGTAAAGATCCAGGCATTTTTGTTTATCTTCTTCTTTATTGTTGCTACGTATATAGTTCCCGAAAATCCTTATATCACAGTGGGATTTTGGGTGATTATATTACACACTCTGCAGCTGGTGGCTGCAAGAATAATAAAGAAAGGAGAACCTTATGAAAGAGAAATTGTTGAAGTGGAGTAAACCGTTGATGCTGGCTTGTATGGCGTTGGATATTTGGGTTACTGTTGACGTTGCAAGCGTATTTTTTTTCGGAGAATATGAACATCCCAAAAAAATTAGTGTAAATTAATTAATGCAAAAGAAGCCATCCCTCCTTTTTCAAATGGCTTCTTTTTTGTTAGTTATGGTAAAACTCATCCAATTTTCATTATCTAATAATTTATTTTCACACAGTATATTTAAAGAATATTCGCTACAAATTTTTTTTACATTATATAAACCCAATCCTCTGTTTTTTCCTTTTTTACTAAACCCTTTTTTGAAAAAGGATTCTATCTCCCCATAATCAATATATTGACTTCTGTTTCTGACCTCTATATTAAACTCTCCCTCTGTCTCTACTACTGTTACATGCAATGCTCTATTTTCTTTTACTTCCTTCGTGGCCTCCACAGCATTTTTTATTAAATTCCCTAAAATCTCTACTAATTTATATATAGGTATACCTACATCAAATTCTCCAATATCAATTTGATATGTAATTTCAACACCCAATTTTTCAATTTTAACAAAATTTCCATATAGAAAACCAATCAGTAATGGATTATCTGCTTTCAACAACTTATTATACCTGTTTTCTTTTATTACTGCTTGACTGTACTCTCTTTGTGCTATCACTAATTTATCATAAGAGTCACAAGTATAATGCAGACTGTAGATAGTATTAATATGATTATCAAATTCATGTTGCCGCATTCTGATATCTTCAATTAAGTTCCGAAAAGAATCAGCAAACAATATATGCATTTTTAACTCTGTTTCTATTTCCTTCGATTTTATTTTATATTTTCCTAACTGACCAGCAACTACGCAAAACAAAACAATACCAAAAAATAAGATCATAGACTGATAAAATCTAAAGCCATCAATTACTTTAAAATTTGTATAACCATATAATGTCATTGCTAAACAGAAAAATAGAAATATCACCAAAATTCTTTCTTTATCCTGTAAATACATTGATAATTTTTGAAGTTTGCATTTGGGTAATATTACCGCCATTATTAGCAAAACCCCAGCATTTATAATCACTACCTCACTATTTTTAAAATTTAACATATCAAAGGAAAGCATATGGAAAATAAAGCTATAACCTATCGCAATAATTAACTGACATCCTCCAATAATTACCATATGAAGAATATAATTTGTGATGATCTCCTTCCACTTAAATCCGAACCTCACTCCGCAATATACCGCGATAAGTGGATAAATTAGGAATGTATATACTTTACCTAACTCATAATAATTTATTGCCGTCATAATAATCATATGTATAGCAAGATAACTTGTATTAATAATATTGAGCCTAAATTTCTCTCCATACAGGCAATGCAGGCATATTACTATAGACAGTGCTTCAAATAGCAAAAGAATCCTCTCAATCATCCCCCAAACTCCTCCAACACATCTTTCTTAAACGTAAATCCGATTTCAATTTTCTCCGCAACACCCTCCAGGGTGATGTACTTATTTGAAATATCTATGTTCACCACATAATCCTTATTGATGATTGTACCTCTGGCGCATTGAAACAGACAGTCCGTGTCCGCCCTGTCCAGAATTTTCTGACAGGTCAGGTAGGGAAAGCTCAGAACCTGTCCGTCTTTCTTGTGAACATAAACAATCTTCTTTATGCTCTCTATGTATAAAATGTCACTGATTTTAACAGGATAAAGAATCCTGTCCTTGCCGAAGCAGATCAACGAATCCCGCCTCTTGTCTGTCGTGTGATGAAGAGCCTTCTTCACCAGCGCCTTCACCACATCAGGCGAAAAAGGCTTTTCCGCATAACCCAGGCAGTTTAAATCTGTGTATGCATATTTGGCAGCATCCTCCATAGATGTGACAAAAATCACCGGAGCCAGCACATATTTCTCTACCTCTCTGAGCCTTTTGACAAACTCAATGCCGGAAATATCTCCTGGTTTTGTGGTTTCCAGAATAATATCAACTATGAATACGTCAATTGTCTTTTTCATCATAATGACATAGGCTTTATCCAAATCCTCTGCCAGGTGTACTGTTACATCCGGATTCACCTCCAAAACCATCATTGCAAGCATTTCCAGCTGTGGTCTGCTGTCCTCCACAATTAAAACAGATTTTCTCATAATCTTCCTCTCTCATAATTCCAAAAAATATAGTATCTGCTCTGCGAGAGGCAGAATTTTTTCCCGGACTTCGGGCATGATCTGATGCCACAGATCATCGATAATTTTACCTTCAATATCTTCAGCCTCAAGCAGAAAGCTGGGCTTACACCCTGTCGCCTCGTAAATGCGCAGCAAAAGCTCCGCATCGGGACCTGCCTTCTTTTTTTCCAGCATTCTGTACTTTTTAATATTCACACCCAGTTTTTCTGACATTGGTATCTGCGTAAAACCGGATATCCGTCTGACTTCCTGCAGGACAGAATCTGCTTTTTCTTCACCTGCCCGCTTTTTCAGTATCTCAAGCTCACACTTTGTTTCAAAGCTGATATTTACCGTACTTTTTTCAATCCCCTGTTCCAGAAGCCATACGAAAGCGCTGAGCAGCACCTTCTTATCTCTCTCTTTTATCTCCGTTACCCAGGTACTTAATTCGGAAACGCAAAAAGCCGATTCCTTCCCCGTAATGAGATAATCTACATCCCAACCAGCTTCCAACAAAACTCTCAGGCAGTGATACGGTATGACAATTTTTCCCAGTTCCATCTTACTGAACTGGCTCTGTGTAATTCCAAGCCTGGTACTTACCTCCTCCTGAGTCAAATTTTTCCGGTGTCTGCACCGGACAAACCTTTGTAAAAATTCTTCATAACTATCACGCATGAATTAATTCCCTCACGAAAATTATCTTTTGCAATACCATGAATAAATTTTACGGTATCGTAGTTTTCCTACTTTAGACCTATATTTGACTATCGTTCAATATATTGGAATATTCAATACCTTATATGGAAGCATACAAAAAAGACCATGCCACAATACCAATGACATGGTCTCTAATGAGCGTTACGAGATCCTCCTGCTGGGCATGGAGAACGGATGGTATGAAGCTGAAATCAATGGGGGGGAACTTACTTCCACATCCTCGCCGGACGGCATAAATATGGGAACCATGGCCTTTTATATTTCAGGAGGAAATCTATGCTGACAACAGTGAGCCCCATTTTCGGCAGGAACATGCTTTCACAGACGGCACTGCGCCGTCAATGGGATAAAGGTTGGAAAAATAATTCTCGGTTTGCGTCTCCCTCAATTCGCCGTCCGACAGCATGGCGATCAGGAGCATGTTGTTGAAACTGTAATTATGGAATTTTGACATGGTGGAGAGGTAGCTTTTTATATATATTTCAATCTCAAAGAGCTCTTTTAACCCTTCCTCCAGCTTGTCAGTGATCTCTTTTACTTTCTGCTTTCTGCCTTTGCGTCTGCCATATGTTATTTTCCTCTCTTTTTTCCACATAAAACTACCGTCCTGAATATTATCAAAGCGGCATCTCCAAAACAAAAAGTGCATGGTATTGATTTTTTCTCTACCATGCACCAAAAGTTACTCTTACTATAAAATTTGTCGTTACAACAACTTTAATAACTGTATCAGCTCATGCTGCTCCCCTTTGGAAGAATCTGTCAGCCTTGTATCAAACTGCCGAAAACCATTCTCACGATAGAAAGACAAAAGCCTTTCCTCGTCCGCTGCCTCCAAAAAGATAACCATGCCTCCCGCTAAATACTGTAACTGCTGTATCTGCCGTATCGCAAGCCCTAACAGTTCTTTGCCTGAAATGCGTTCGTTTGCGCCATTGTTATAATTTTTTCCAAGCTGGGCGATCAGGTATGCCGCAAGATTATAGGTCTGATCCTGTTCATTCAATGTGCTTACTCTTGACAGTTTTCTTTTTATGCTATTACTGAATGGTTCCGCATCTACGGTAATCGGCTTGATCGTGAGCGCAAAATATCCAACCAGCTCCGCATCTTCCGTTGAAAATACCAGATATGTAACCGACTGCTGTTTTTTTGCGAACTCAATGGATTGTTCCTTTATGAATCTTTCAACATCCGGGTTTATTTTACATGAAAACTCGGAAAGAACCTGAAGCAGCGTGTCCTCTCCGAGTCCATGACTTCCATCGCCCAAATACTCACG
>ERZ808046.1069-NODE-1069-length-14427-cov-2.836376_pt1 | contig 14427 bp, 17 predicted proteins | sample MGYA00380196_ERZ808046 | MGnify/ENA primary metagenome ERZ808046 (study PRJEB31490, sample SAMN06133421) | mouse gut metagenome | isolation source: Z6_2 | host: mice | place: China: Chengdu | collected 2015-05 ...
CCAGTGTGATCTGGTGGCCGTAGGCCCCCGCCCCCGCCACGGGAGCATCGGAGGTCAGCCAAACGCCGCCGCTGCCCGTACCGCTGCCGGAGGCTTGCCCGACCTTGGCCAAGGCTGCGTCATAGATGGGCTGGCACGCCCGTTCCACCGCCTGAGCAACGGTCGTTTTCAGGCCGGCGAGATATGTACCGTTCAAGTAACTCAGGGTAATCAGCGTATCACCCTGAGCCCCCGCCCAGGCTATGGTGGCGCAGCTCAGCACCGCCGCCAGGGCCAGCACCACGCTCAGTAGCTTTTTTTTCATACAGACTCCTCTGAAATCATATAGCTCAGGGTGAGCAGGCTGTCGGCAAAGTGAACGCTCTCCACCCGGACGCCGGGAATCTCCTGGGCGGGCAGCTCCACGTTGGTAAAGTTCCAAATTCCAGTCACGCCGCCCTGGCACAGCCGCCGGGCGGACTCCACCGCCACCCGGGCGGGCACAGTGAGCACTCCCACATTGACGGGGTTATCCCGCAGGAATCCCTCCAGCGTGTCCATATGCAGTATGGGTATGCCGCCCAGCTTGGTGCCCACCAGGCTGGGGCTCACGTCAAAGGCCGCCACCAGGCGGAAGCCGCTGGCCGAAAAGGGAAAGTTCTCTATGAGGGCGCGGCCCAGGTTGCCCGCCCCCAGCAGCAGCAGCGTATGGTCCCGGTTCATGCCCAGAATCTCCGCCACCTCGCTGCGCAGCCGCTGCACATTATAGCCATAGCCCTGCTGGCCAAACCCGCCGAAGCAGGACAAATCCTGCCGAATTTGAGATGCGGTCAGCCCCATGGACTTGGCCAGCGCGCTGGAGGAGATGCGCACCATACCCCCCCGGTACAGGTCGTCCAAGTGGCGGTAATATCGCGGCAGACGCCGGATCACTGCAGAGGATATTTTTTCTTTTCTCATGCTTCCATCGCCTTTGCTGCTCTGTCTCCCGCTGGCATGGCCCCGGCTCAGAGGTCAAATGCGTAGGACGGGGCCAATTTTATTTCTTTGCCCATTCTACATGACTTTTTCCCGCTTGTCAATTTAATTCCGGCAAAAACACCATTTTTAGGGTGAAATGAAAGCCTCTCGCTGGCGGCGAAGCCTTCCCCGCGCCGTCACTGCTTCCTCTGTTTCTCCTCCCGCATTCGCCGGTGGAGGCATTCCAGCGCGTCGGACAGGCCGCCCAAATGGTCGATCAGTCCCATTTTCACCGCCTCCTCGCCATAGATGACGCTGCCCACGTCGGCGGCCATCTCCCCGGTGTTGAGCATGAGGTGCTCAAAGTCCTCCCGACTGATCCGGCTGTTGCGGGTGACGAAGGCGCAGATCCGGTCCTGAATGCGCTCGAAGTAGTGAAAGGTCTGGCTCACTCCAATGACCAGCCCGTTGAGCCGCACGGGATGGATGGTCATAGCCCCGGAGGGGACGATGAAGGACTCCTTAGCCGCCACCGCCAGGGGTACGCCAATGGAGTGCCCGCCCCCCAGGACCAGCGACACCGTAGGCTTGCGCATCCCAGAGATCATCTCCGCGATGGCCAGCCCCGCCTCAATGTCTCCCCCCATGGTGTTGAGCAGGATGAGCAGCCCGTCCACCTCGCCGCTCTCCTCCACTGCGGTGAGCAGGGGGAGCACGTGCTCATACTTGGTGGTCTTGGCCCCGGAGGCCGCCTCCTGGTGCCCCTCAATCTGGCCCACGATGGTAAGCGTGTGGATGGTGCCGTCCTCCGTCTTCACCGTGCTGGACCCCATATCCACAATCTGCTGCTGAAAACCGGAGCTCTCCTCGCTGTCGCCATGCTCCGTCAGTTTGGTCTCCTCTGTCATAAAACAACCCCCTTTTGCGGTAGCTTTTCCGCAAAAGGGGGTTGTTATCCATCACAGCGTCAATTCCATGACGATCTCGTCTTCCTCCGTCTCGCCGGTGTGGGTAAAGCCCAGCTTCTCATATAGTAGCCGGGCGGGCTCGTCCCCCTCCACGTAGCACAGGCAGACCTTGGCGTACCGCCCGTCGGCGCGCATCTCCTCCAGGGCCAGCCGGGTGGCCTCCAAGCCGAACCCCCGGCGCTGATACCGCCCGTCGATCAGCAGCTGGCTGAATACATACCGCTCCGCCTCGGGCCAGTCGTGGTACAGCAGCATCCCCACAGGTGTCCCGTCATTCAAAATCAGCTTGGCCTGAGCGCCCTGTTCCCGATAGGCATAGGCCCGGGCCAGCAGACGGTTCGGATCAGACACAAACCGCCGCTGCCCCTCCAAGACGGCCAGCTCCTCCCGCCAGTTGTCCGGGCCGATGGAAGCCAGCCGAACCACGCTCAGCCCTCGTACACCGCCTTACAGGCGGCGTAGGTCATATAACAGTCCAGCTTGGACACGGTCTCAAAGGGGGAGTGCATACTCAGCACGGGCACGCCGGCGTCCAGGGTGTCGATGTTGCGGTTGGCCATATAGCAGGCCACGGTGCCGCCGCCGCCCTTGTCGGTGGCGCCCAGCTCGGCCATCTGCCAGAGAATGCCCCGGTCGTCCAGCAGACGGCGGACATAGGCCACCACCTCCGCCCCGGCGTCGGACGCGCCGCCCTTGCCCCGCGAGCCGGTGTACTTGCACAGGCCCACACCGTAGTTCACAAAGGCGGAGTTGCGCTTTTCATACACCAGGTTCGCGGCAAAATTGGGGTCATAGGCCGCCGTCACATCAGTGGACAGGCAGAAGGACTTCTCCAGGCACACCCGCAGGGGCACCTTCTGGCTGGCGCACAAATCGCCCACGAAGGTCTCAAAGAAGGCGGACTGCATTCCGCTCACGCCCTCGGAGCCGATCTCCTCCTTGTCCGCCAGCACACACACCGCCGTGCGCACGGGCACGCCCTCCAGGTCCAGCAGGGCCTTCAGGCCCGCGTAGCCGCACACCCGGTCGTCGTGGCCGTAGGCGCCGATGAGGGAGCGGTCAAAACCGATGTCCACTGCGTTGAAGGCGGGGACGGCCTCAATCTCTGCGGAGATAAGGTCGGCCTCCCGGATGCCGTAGTGGTCGTAAAGCAGCTTCATCACGGCCAGCTTCACCCGGTCCTTGCCGTCGTCGTCCTTCAGAGGGCGGCTGCCCACCAGGATATTCAGGCTCTCGGCGGGAATGGCCTCGCCCAAGGGCTTCTTGGACTGCTCCGCCCCCAGGTGAGGCAGCAGGTCGTCGATGGTGAACAGGGGGTCGCCGGGGTGGGAGCCCACGGACACGTTCACAATGGAGCCGTCCTTCATGGCCACCACGCCCCGCAGCTCCAGGGGGATAGTCACCCACTGGTACTTGCGCACGCCGCCGTAGTAATGGGTCTTGAGGAAGGCCAGCTCGCTGTCCTCATACAGCGGGGAGGGCTTCAAATCCAGCCGAGGGCTGTCGATGTGGGAGGCGCTGATGGACACGCCCTGATCCAGCGGCGCGGAGCCGATGACGGCCAGATTCACCGCCCGGCCCCGGTTCACCCGGTAGACCTTGGCGCCCGGCTGAAGCTCCATCCCCCGCTCAAAGGGGACGAAGCCCGCGGCCTCGGCCAGCTCCACGGCGTAGTCCACGCAGTCCCGCTCCGTCTTGCCCCGGTCCAGGAAGGTCTTGTACCCCTCGCAGTAGTCGAAGATGGCCTTTTCCGTGGCCGCGTCCACCACGTCCCAGCCATTTTTCTTTTGGTTCAGCAGCGCCTCCCGCAGCTGCTGGCCCGCAGTTTTTTCTTCCATGTCATATATCCTCCTTGTAAAGAATTTGTGTGAACAGCACCCGCGCCCGTTCTTCCAGGGCCGCCTTGTCCCCATCGTTGCGCAGGGTGTAAGTGCACCGGGCCTCAAACCAGGCCGACGGCTTCTGGGCGGCGATCCGGGCCCGGGCGTACTCCTCTCCGATGCCCTCCCTCTCCATAATCCGGCGCACCCGGGTCTCCTCCGGGGCGGTGACGGCGATGGTCACGGCGCACAGCGCCCCGGCCCCGCTCTCTATCAGGGCCACGGCGTCCAGCGCGATGGCGGGGCGGCCCTGAGCCCCCGCCTGGGCGATGAGCCGCTCCAGCTCCGCCACGATGTGCCGGTGGGTGATGGCGTTTAAAGCCTCCAGCGCCTGAGGGTCCCCAAATACAATAGCACCAAGCTCCTTCCGGCGCAAGCCCCCATTTTCATCAAACAGCTCCGGGCCGAACCGGGCCGCCAGCTCTCCGCGCAGGGACGCGCTGGTGCGCAGCAGCCCGTGATACACCGCGTCGCAGTCCGCCACAGCGCCTCCCATGCCCCGCAGCACGTTCAGCACGGTGGTCTTACCGGCCCCGGTGGGGCCGGTGATGCCGATGACGACCATGGATTATCCCCGCTCCAGCCAGCTCAGGGCGGAGGCCTCGTCCGGCTGGAAGCAGATCTGCCGGCCCTCGTTGCTCTCCCGGATGAAGTCCTGGAGCGGCTTACTGGTGTAAGCCGAAAAATCCCCCACAATGGCCAGCTTCATTTGGTAGTTCACGAATTTTTGCAGCACCTCTCCCGCCAGCCCGGTGGACAGGCGGAAGAAGGACTCGTCAATCTGCTCCTTGCGCAGCACCATGGCGGAGCAGCCCGTCTCATAGCGGGCGGTGGCCAGCAGGTCCATGGCGGAGGAGCCGTCGGTGATGAGCACACCCGGCTCCCGCACAAGGGCAATGTCATGTTTCATCTCTATGTTCATTTTGCTCGATTTTTTCCTTTCAGTTGTTGTCAAGTTTTTCCGGGCCCAGCACGGCCTCGATGGCCTCCCGGCTCAGTCCCCCCTGCCGGAGAATTCGGAAGGAGCTGACGGTGAGGTCCACAATGGTGGACTCCACCCCCACCGCGCACGGCCCGCCGTCCAGCACGGCGGGGATGCGGCCGCCCAGCTGTTCCAGCCCATCGCCCGCCGACTTGGGGCTGGGCTGCCCCGACAGGTTGGCGGAGGGGCAGGCCAGCGGCCGGCCCAGCGCCCGAATCACCGCCAGCGTAGCCGGGTGGTCGGGGCAGCGCACCCCCTGGGTGGCCCCCCCGGCGGGGGCAATGGGGGGCAGGGTCCCGCTTCCCCACAAAATCATGGTCAGCGGCCCCGGCCAGAAGGCCTCAGCCAGCCGGTAGGCGTCCGCCGGGATGTCCCGGCATACCGTCTCCACCATGGCCATGCCGTCCACCAGCACGTTCAGCGGCTTGGTCTCGGGCCGGCCCTTGGCGTCGTAGTTGGCCTGGACGGCGGTTTCCTGGGTGGCGTCGGCGGCCAGGCCGTACACCGTCTCGGTGGGGACGGCCACCAGGCGGCCTTCCCGCAGCAGCCGCGCCGCCTGGGCGGCGTCACCGCCGGTCAGATATTGGGTGTTCACGTTTCTTCCCCTTCCTTCTGAGTTTTATGGTGGAGCGGACGGCCAGCACCAGCATGACAAGAAGCGGCACGCCAAACAGCGCCAAAAGAACCCTGGCTTCCCAGAAATCCTCGGCCAAGTACAGGTTATAGCCCGCGGCCTCATCATAGCCATACTGTATCACATCCGGCAGAAGCTCCAAAAACCACGCCGCGGCGGCCCCCTCCAGACAGGAAAAAAACCCCGCGGCCAGCCAGCACAACAGACAGGCAGCTATGCCGCGCGCCTTTTTTACGCCCTCCCCGCTCATGCTCCGGGGGAGAGCAGCGTCAGCATCTGTTCCGGCCGCTCAATCACATAGTCCGCCCCGGTCTCCTCCAGCTCCTGCCGGTCCCGGAAGCCCCACAGTACGCCGCATACCGTCAGCCCGCCGTTCTTCCCGGTCAGCACGTCCACGTTACTGTCCCCCACAAACAGGGTGGTCTTGGGCGCTGCGCCGATGTTCTCCATCAGCGCATGGAGCAGGGTGGGGTCTGGCTTCAGGGGCGCGTCGGGGAGCGCCCCCTGAACGTAGTCAAACACGCCGGGGAAGTAGCGCTCCACCACCGGCCCCGCCAGGGCGTGGGCCTTGTTGGACAGCACCGCCAGACGCACCCCCCGCCCCTTCAGCGCCGCCAAAAGCTCGGGCACACCGGGATAGGGGGCGGTCTTGTCCTCCTTGTGCTCGCCGTAGTAGGCGGAGAACTCCGCCAGCGCGCCCGCCAGCGTCTCCCCGTCCGTCCCGGCGGGGGAGAACCGCTCCACCAGCTTGGGGATGCCGTTGCCCACCATATGTTTGTACTCGTCCACCGTGTGGGCGGGCCAGCCTCGGGCGGCACAGACATGATTGCCCGCATCCGCCAAATCGTAGATGGTGTTCAAAAGGGTGCCGTCCAAATCAAAAACAACATAAGAAAACCGCAATAGTGGTATTCTCCTTTACAATTCGTATTTGCTTTCTATATCTTGAATTCGCTGATTTTGTGCTTCATTCAAATTTACATATTTAGCGAGCTTAACACCCTTATTTATTTCAGCTTGGTAGGAATATGACAATCCTGCAATTTTTAGAATCTCAGTTTTCCCAAAATGTTCTAACAGTCCCGCATAATAAATTCCAAACAAGCGAATATTCAGTGTTTGTTCCTTTGTTTGGGCTGTTTCATACATTTCTTTCAGAACATTACCTAAAACATACTCTGTCACCCTTATTCACGCCCTTTCAGTTGCTCGGCTTGATTCGCCATGGTCAGCGCGTCGATGATCTCGTCCAAATCACCGTCCATCACCCCGTCCAGCTTGTACAGCGTCAGCCCCACCCGGTGGTCGGTGAGCCGGCCCTGGGGGAAGTTGTAGGTGCGGATGCGCTCGTTGCGCATCCCGCTGCCCACCTGGCTGCGCCGGTTCTCGCCGTACTCCGACTCAATGCGCTCCTGCTCCCGGCTATAGAGGATGGAGGCCAGCAGCTGCATGGCCTTCTCCCGGTTCTGAAACTGGGAGCGCTCCTGCTGGCACTCCACCACCGTGCCCGTGGGCCGGTGGATCAGCCGCACGGCGGACGAGGTCTTGTTGATGTGCTGCCCCCCCGCCCCGGAGGAGCGGAACACCTGCATCTCCACGTCGGCGGGGTTGATCTGTACGTCCACCGTCTCCATCTCTGGAAGCACGGCCACGGTGACGGTGGACGTGTGCACCCGCCCGCCCGACTCCGTCTCGGGCACCCGCTGGACCCGGTGGACGCCGCTCTCAAACTTGAGCCGGGACCAGGCCCCGTCCCCCTCGATGGTGAAGGATATCTCTTTCACCCCGCCCAGCTCGGTCTCGCTGGCGGAGTTGGTCTCCACCCGCCAGCCCCGCTTTTCCGCGTACATGGTGTACATCCGGGTGAGGGAGTGGGCGAACAGGGCGGACTCCTCTCCCCCCACCCCGGCGCGGATTTCCATAATCACGTTTTTCCCGTCGTTGGGGTCTCTGGGGAGGAGCAGAATCTTGATCTCCCGCTCCAGCCGCTCAATGTCCCCCTTGGCCTGGACCAGCTCCTGCTGGGCCAGCTCGCGCATCTCCGGGTCGGACAACAGCTCCTCCGCCCCCGCCAAATCTGCCTGGGCCTTTTGCATCGCCCGGTAGGCGGACACCAGGGGCTCCAGCTCCCGCTGCTCCCGGTTCAGGCGGGACACAAGCTCCGGGTCGGAATAGGTCTCGTTGGCGGCCAGCCGGGCCTCCAGCTCCTGGTAGCGCAGCTCGATATGTTTCAGGTTTTCTGTCATGGCTTCACCTAATTTCGTTTATCGGTCAAAGAGAAAGGACTTCACCAGGGCCAGCGGCTCCCGGAAGAACATATGCACCGCCGACGGCGCGTGGCTCACCGGCGCGGCCAGGGTGGAGATACACTGGTCATTGTATCCCTCATTGCGCAGCATACCGGTGCGCGCCCGGTCCCAAAGCATTTCGATGCGGGCCAGATGGAATCCGCTGGACACCAGCAGCACATCATCCGTAAGGCTCCATCCCTCCCGCTCCATCAGGGCAAAGGTATTGTTGATGTTTTGCCAGGTGTTCCGGGACTGGTCCTCCCTATAGATATTCGCCCCGTCCACCCCGTGGGCGGTGAGGTAGTCGTACATACACTGGGCCTCAGAGATGTGCTCGTCGTCCCCCTTGCCGCCGGACACCACAATCCGGATCTCCGGGTGGTCCTTCCAATAGCTCAGCGCCGTGTCCAGCCGGTCCCGAAGCAGGATGGACGGCCCGTCCGGCTTCACCTGGCAGCCGAAAATCACCATGGTTTGGGGCTGACCCGCCACACTGTCCCGGCTGTGCAGGCCAATATAAACCTCCAGCGCCCCGAAGGCCAGCACCCCCGCAGCCACGAGCACCAGCAGGACGGCCAGCCAGGGATTTCGCTTTTTCTGGGGGCTGTTGCCCCGGTATCGGTTGTATCTCATCTCTCCGTATTACCCCTTCGCTTCCTCCAGCTCCCGCCAGCATTGGTTGTTTCGATAATAGATCTCCTGGTCCCTCCAGACGCCGTCCTCCAGGATAAACCCCTTGCGGACGCACTCGAGCTGGAAGCCGTTTTTCCGCGCCACCGCCTTGGACGCCGGGTTGTCCACGTTGATATGCGCCTCCAGCCGGTGAAAGTTCAGCTGTTCAAAACCGATTTTGACCAGCAAGGCGGCGCACTGCGTACCGTAGCCCCGGCCCCACCAGGGATTGTGGATGGTATAGCCGATTTTCGCAAACTGAAAATCCTCTCGAAACATGGTGGTGATGTCACCGTATCCCACCGCGCGGCCGTCCTCACGGCGGAACAGCTCAAACAAATAAGAATAATCCCTGCTGGCCTCCCGCTCCCGCCGGGTCAAAAGCTCCTCAAACCACTCCGGCGTCATGAAGGCGGTATCAATGCCGCCCTGGTCAAACCGGTTTTTCGGGGGAGCGCACTGCCCATATCCGGCGGAAAACGCCGGAAGGTCTTCCCGCCGCGCCGGCCGAAGCACCAGCTCCTCCGAAGCCGCGCACAACTGATAAAAATTCAATCTGTTTCCTCCTCAGCGCACTCAGGCCGCGGCCCTACCCCTTGGCCGCCTCCAACTCCGCCGCCAGCCGCTCCCACTCCGCGTAGAGATGGGCCAGCTCGTCCTCTGCCGCCTCCCGCTCCCTGTAGATGTCCTGAAGGCGCAGATAGTCGGACGCGGCGTCCTGGGCCTCCTGAGCCAGCTCGTCCAGGCGCACCTCCGCCTTCTCCACCGCCCGCTCGGCGGCGCGGACCTGCTTTTCCAGCTCTTTTGTGCCGCCCGCCCGGCGAGGCTTGTCCTCTTTTGGTTTTTCTGTCTCAACGGCGGCGGGCTTGGCGTTTTTCAGCTGCTCCTGCCGCTCCCGGAAGGCGCGAAACTCGGTATAGGTCCCGTGGAAGTCGGTGATCTGTCCGTTTTCCAGCATCCACACACGGGTGGCGAACTTCTCAATAAAATAGCGGTCGTGGGAGACGAACAGCAGGTTGCCGCCGTACTCCTCCACCGCCTCCTCAATCCACTCCCGGGAGTCGATGTCCAGATGGTTGGTGGGCTCGTCCAGGATGAGCAGGTTGATCCGGCTGTCCATGAGCATACACAAGCGCAGCCGGGACTGCTCCCCGCCGGACAGGGCGGACACCACCTTGAACACGTCCTCCCCCCGGAACTTGAACGAGGCCAGCCGGTCCCTCGCCTCCTGGGTGGTGCAGTTCTGGGCGTACAGCATGGTGTCCACCAGATTGCGGTCGGGCCGGTCAAAGTGGATGATCTGGGGCAGGTAGCCCACTCGGATGGACGGCCCCAGGTAGATGGAGCCTGAGTCGGGGGCCTCCTCCTCCATAATCATCTTGATAAAGGTGGACTTGCCTGTGCCGTTGTCACCCAGCAGGGCGATGCGCTCTCCGCCGGCCACGTCCAGATTGATGTGGTCGAACAGGACCCGCTCCCCAAAGGACTTCTTCAGCTCCGTAATCACCAGGGCCTCGTCCCCGTGGAACTCCCGCTCCCCGAACCGGGTGGCCAGCTTGCGCTCCTTCGTGGGCTTGTCTGTGGTGCGCATCCGCTCGATGCGCCGCTCCATATTGATGGCCCGCTTGTACTGCTTGTCATTGCCCTTGAAGGCCCACAGGCGCATCTGCTCCGCCGCAGCCTCCAGCTGGGCGATTTTGGCCTGCTCCTTCTCGTACTGCTTCAGCCGCTCCTGATATCGGCGCTCCTTTTCCTCCACGTAGAAGGAGTAGTTCCCGGAGTAGAGCTCCGCCTTGCCCTCCTGAATCTCCGCCACCCGCTTGACCACCTTGTCCAAAAACCAGCGGTCATGGGAGATGGCCAGGACAGTGCCTTTGAATCGCTCCAGGTAGCCCTCCAGCCACTCGGTGGCGTTCAGGTCCAGGTGATTGGTGGGCTCGTCCAGCAGGAGGATGTCGGTGTCCTCCAAAATGAGCCTTGCCAGGTTGATGCGGGTCTTCTCCCCGCCGGACAGCGCGTCAAAGGGCCGCTCACGCATATCCTGCCCGATGCCCAGACCGTTGCAGACCTTGTTCAGCCGGGTCTCCGTATCATAACCTCCTCCGGCCTCAAAGGCGGCGGTGAGCTTGTCGTACCGGGCCATGACAGCGGGGTCGGTGTTCTCGCCCATCCGGGCCGCCAGGTCCGCCAGCTCCCGCTCCATGGCGTGGAGGGGGGCAAAGGCGGTGTCCAGCACGTCCCGCACGGTGTAGCCCTCCGGGTAGACGGGGATCTGGGAGATCAGCCCGATGCGTCTGCCCGGGGCAATGGACACCGTGGCCTCATCCGGGTCCACCTGCCCGGTCATCATGCGGAAAATGGTGGTCTTGCCCGCGCCGTTCCGGCCCAGCAGGCCCACCCGCTCCCCCTCGTCGATCTGGAGGGAGAAGCCGTCCAATATTCGTTTGCCGACCTCAAACTCTTTCACCAGGCCGGTAAGCTGTATGTCTATCATGGGTAAATTCTCCTGTTACTCACTGGTTGCGCCGCCAGGCTTCGATGGGGCCTCTCACTGCGGCACGTTTGCCAGCAAAAAGTCCACAATTTTCTCAAATGCCATGGACCGCGACGCTTTCACCAATATGGTGGTCCCCGCCCGCACCTCTCTGGAGAGGGCGTTTTTCGCCCCGTCCAACGTGGGGAAATCGTCCGCCTGGGCCAGCCCTGCCTCCTGGGCTCCCTCGGCGATGAACCGGGCCAGGTCGCCGATGGCGATGAGCCGGTTCGTCCCGGACTGGGCAAAGCAGCCCCCCACCGTCCGGTGGAACTGCTCCGCGCCGGGGCCCAGCTCCTTCATGTCCCCCACCACGGCCACTTTCCGGCGGTCCTGGGCGTCCCCCAGCACGGCGGCGGCAGCCCGCATGGACTGGGGATTTGCGTTGTAAGCGTCATTCAGAATCACAATGTCCCCCTTGCAGCGCACAATGTTCATCCGCATTTTCGTGGGCAGAAATGCGCCGATGCCCTGAATCATCTCGTCGGGGGCCATGCCCAGCGCCTCACCCACCGCCGCAGCCATAAGGGTGGGGTAGATCATGTGGCTGCCCAGGGCGGGAATGTCCGCCTGGAACTGGCTGCGGGGGGTCTTTACCCGGCAGCTCAGATGCCCCGCGCCGTCGGTGGAAAGGTCCCGGGCGGTGTACTCCAGCCCCTCTCCCTCCCCCACAAACACCGTGGGCTGGGGCAGCGTTCCCCGCAGCGCAGCCAGCATGGGATCGTCTCCGTTGAGGATGGCCAGCCCCTCCGCCTTCAAATGGGGGAAAATTTCGCACTTGGCCTTAAAGATGTTCTCCCGGCTGCCCAGATTCTCAATGTGGGCGTCCCCGATGTTGGTGATGAGGGCCATGTCCGGCTCCACCAGCCGGCCCAGATCGTCGATCTCCCCCGCGTGGTCCATCCCCAGCTCCACTACGCACACCTCATGGCTCCCCTCCAGCTTGAGCAGGGTGAGGGGCACGCCGATGTCGTTGTTGAAGTTCCCCTCCGTTTTGTGGACGCGGAATTTCGCCCCCAGCACAGCGGCCACCATGTCCTTGGTGGTGGTCTTGCCCACCGAGCCGGTGACGGCGATAAATGGGATATCGAACCGTTTTTTATAGTACCGGGCCAGCTCCCACAGGGCGCGCTGGGTGGAGCGCACCTTGATGTAGAATTTGCCGGGGAGATAGCTCTCCCGCTCCCGGGCGGTAAAGCAGCCCGCCGCCCCCGCCTCCAGAGCGGTGTTAATGAAGGAGTGGCCGTCGAACCGCTCCCCCTCCAGGGGGATGAACAGGCAGCCCGGCTCAATGCTCCGGCTGTCGGTGCTCACCTGGCTCACCACGGCGTCCAAATCCTCAAACTCTCCCAGCAGGGTACCGTTTACCGCCTCTATCAGCTGTCTCAGTGTCAGTGCCTCCATAAAATATGGCCGCTCCTCTCTCCCGGAAGGGGCAGGCCCCTCCCCTCCTGTCATTTTCCGGCCCTGCGGGCCTCCAGAGATGCGTTGATGATCCGCTCGCACAGCTCGCCGTAGCCGATGCCCACCGCCGCGGCCTCCTGAGGGAGCAGGCTGGTGGGGGTCATGCCGGGCAGGGTGTTGATCTCCAAAAACCAGGGCGTGCCGTCCTCCGTCACAATAAAGTCCGCCCGGGAGTACACCGACAGGCCCAGGGCGTGGAACACCGTCAGCGCCGCCTTCCCCAGCCGCGCCTCCCACTCCTCCGGGATGGGGGCCGGACAGAACTCCTCCGCCGCCCCGGGCTGGTACTTGTTTTCATAGTCGTAGAACCCCTCCTTGGGGACGATCTCAATGGAGGGCAGGGCCCGGTCCTCCAAAATGCCCACCTGCACCTCCCGGCCCTTCACGTATTCCTCCAGCACCGTCCGCCCGCCCAGGGCTGTGCTGTCCCGGAGGGCCTTCCGAAGCTCCTCCCGCGTATGGACAATGGACACGCCGATGGAGGAGCCGCTGGCCGCCGGCTTGACCACCAGGGGCAGCCGCGCGGAGGCGATAAGCGTCTCAATATCCTCCCTCCGGCAGTCCACCGTCTTCCAGCCCGGCGTCGCCACCACATCGGCCACCAGCCGCTTGGTCAAATCCTTGTCCATGGCGATGGCGCTGCCCAGGCTGCCCGCTCCGGTATAGGGGATTCCCAGCAGATCAAAGGCGGCCTGTACCCGCCCGTCCTCGCCGCAGGTGCCGTGAAGGGCCAAAAACACCACGTCCGCCAGTGCGCACAGCTCCAGCACCCGGGGCCCGAAGAGGCTGGGACCCTGATCCCGGCGCCGGGCCTTCACCTCCTCCAGATCCGGGGCCTGAGGCTGAATCCGTTTGGCGTCCCCGGACACCGGAGCACAAAACAGCTCCTCCAAAGGCCCGTCATAGTCCTCCAGTCCAAAGAACATATCCACCAGGGCCGCACCGTGCCCCCGCTGGCGCAGAGCCTCCGTCACCATAACACCAGTAGAGAGGGAGACATTGCGCTCCGGAGAGAGCCCCCCCGCCAATACAACGATTTTCATAACACACCTCATTATGTTCAGATACCGTATTTTATGTGCAGGCGGCATCAGATAGCACATCCGCAGCTCTCTATGGTATATCATGCCGTCCTATGCGGCTTCCGGCGGAACAAAGGGAATTTATTGTCCAATATGACAGCCGCATTGCGGCTATTATAGCATGTATTTCCCTTCTGCTCAACCGTTTTGCCGCATCCAGCCCGCAATTGCACCGGTTTTTTGCAAAGTTTTCGGGGACCTCCGAAAGGCCGGCATCAGAAACGGGCGCCGCCACATGGACGGCACCCGTTTTTTGATGTATGAAACTCTGTACCCTGTGTCAGGGCTGCTTGCGCTGGCACTTCTTGGGCACCACGCACGTACCCTCCGCCACGGCCACGATGATGGGCTCGTCCAGGAAATCGGCGACAGAATCGCTGATGTCCGGGCGGGGCACCGCCACCTTGCGGGCCTCAAAGCGCATCTTGCGAGAGGTGTTGCCGATGTGCGGCACTTCGCCGTAGGCCTCAATGAAGTCGCCGGCATACACGGGAGCCTGAAACTCGATGTTGTTGTAGGCGCAGAACAGGCCCTCATCGCCGTCGGTCTTAATGAGCAGCTCCGTGGCCACGTCGCCGAACAGGTGGACCATATGGGCGCCGTCTACCAGATTCCCGCCGTAGTGGGCGTCTTTGGCGGACATACGCAGGCGGATCAGCGAGGTGTACTTCTTCTCTTCCATTGTTTGTCACTCCTAAAATAATAGTGTTGTCCTTCTTCCCCTTGCACACAGAAAATGCGGAATCAGCCTCTGCATGAGGGCCTCCCGGCCGCATAACCGTCCGTCAGCCCCTATACACCGTCTGAATCAGCCCTTTTCTAAATCCCTAACAGCATTGTACGTTCTTTTTCTGGATTTGTCAACCAAGTAAGGCCCTGTTTGGCGGGTTTATCTTACGCTCAAGTGAAAAAGCACCTCAAATCTGAGCGAATACAGCTCCCTGGGCCGCCGCAGTGCATCCCGTCAAGATCACCCTCCATC
>ERZ808046.1073-NODE-1073-length-14359-cov-4.088783_pt1 | contig 14359 bp, 8 predicted proteins | sample MGYA00380196_ERZ808046 | MGnify/ENA primary metagenome ERZ808046 (study PRJEB31490, sample SAMN06133421) | mouse gut metagenome | isolation source: Z6_2 | host: mice | place: China: Chengdu | collected 2015-05 ...
AAAAAAAAAAAAAAAAAAAAAAAAAAAAAAAAAAAAAAAAAAAAAAGAACTGGAGGGATGGCTCAGTGGTTAAGAGCACTGACTGCTCTTCCAGAGGTCCTGAGTTCAATTCCCAGCAACCACATGGTGGCTCACAACCATCTGTAATGGGATCTGATGCCCTCTTCTGGTGTGTCTGAAGACAGCTACAGTGTACTCATATACATAAAATAAATAAATAAATCTTTACAAAACCAAACCAAAACAACAAAAATATACAATAGAAACGAAAATTGATTTAGAAACAGAATGTATTTTCTCTATATCTATACAATCAAAATCATAACTATTTTTTTAGTATTAATTTAACAAAATTTTCATTTTGTTGTCATAATAATTTAATTTGTTTTTCTTTCCATAATATTCTATAATTAATCATGTCAATTATAGAATACGAGGAGGAAATAAAAAAATATGAACAAATTTTGCAAAAAAATAATGCTATTGACTACAATAGCAATGTTATGCAGTAGTATAGGAAATCATACTGCATTTGCTTATACTGTGCCAGAAACCATACATATTGGACTATCAAATATAGGCAGTGCAATCACACTTTCAAACAAAAGTATCAATGTAGGCGCAGAAGAAAATGGAACATATATTAGTGGGGGAATTGTAAAATCTGACAAAGGATTTACCTTTTCATCAGGAAACGGTACTTATGGTGCAATATCTTTATATTATGACAGTTATGAAGCCGCAAAACAAAATGCTGCTACCATTGCCAATTCCTTTCCAGCATATACAGGAGGAGGAAAATGGCAAATATATGTTTCTGGTATGACAGGAGAACAAATTAAACAAAAAATGGGCTTACCTGCTGAAAATGTTCCTTCTGTATCCAATATGATACTTGTACAATCTGGAGGAAAAACAATGTTTATTACAAACATTATTACGCCTCAATTCGGTGCAGCAGACAATGATACTGGGGTTATCACTATAAACGGCAAAGAATATAGAGGCAAAATACAGCCTACACGTGTCAATGGTGGCAATATTATACCAGTAAATGCTATTTCTATAGAAGAATATCTATATGGTGTTATACCTTCTGAAATGTCACCTAGTTATGCAGAAGAAGCATTAAAAGCACAAGCTGTTGCAGCCAGAACATATGCTATTAAAAAAATGGATATGAAAGTACATGAAAACAAAGGATATGACCTTTGTGATGGTACACATTGTCAATCATACAAAGGAAAATCATCTGAATTTCCTGAAACAAATGCCGCAGTAGATGCTACAAAAGGATTAGTCATTTATCATAAGGGAGAACCTATAGAGGCTGTATTCTTTGCTAGTAGCGGAGGTTATACAGAAAATAGTGAAGATATATGGACTGCTCCTCTCCCCTATTTAAAAGCAGTTCCAGATGTATATGAAGTAGACACCAATACATGGACAAAAAAAATTACTGCAACACAGCTTACCAATTTAGCAAGTGCAAAGGGTGACAATATTGGACAAGTTACAGATATGGTAATTTCTAAAGTATCATTAGGCGGACGTGTACAAGAATTAAAATTAGTGGGTACAAAAGGAACAAAAGTTTTAACTCGTGACCAAATACGTACCTATTTTTCTTCTTTAAGTGGCAGTTTTCCAAGCAAAATGTTTACAATAAATGGAAAAGGCGGAGGTCCTAAAACAACTGTTAGTATGAATACAAAACAATCCTCAGATGTCACAGATGTTACAAACACTACAAATGTTGTAGAGGAATCTATAGCAGATAATTATGTCATTGGCAGTGATTCATCACTTTTTTCAGAATTAGAAACATATAACACTACATCAACTAGCCTACCAAACACTGTAACAAATGATATAATGCAGAAAAATGTTACTGTTACAGGTGCTTCTTCTGGCAATGTCAGTACAAATAATGGTACAGGTGTTTTTGTAATAGAAGGAAAAGGAAATGGTCATGGTGCTGGTTTAAGTCAAAAAGGAGCGCAAGGACTTGCTTTACAAGGCATTGATTTTTTAAGCATATTGCATCATTACTATACTGATGTTACAATAGAATAATAAAAACATTTTTCATAATGGCATTTGTTAATATTTTATAAATTATAATTCCCTAGAAAATTCTAGGGAATTTGCCATTTTTTTAAATGATATAAAATATTCATACAATAAAAAACAATAACAGGAGAACAAACATGAAAAAACAAGATTTTTATTTTGAATTACCTCAAGAATTAATTGCACAACACCCTTTAAAAAATAGAGATTGCTCTCGTTTGCTTGTATTAAATAAACAAACTGGTGAAATAGAGCATAAAACATTTCGAGATATATTACAATATTTCAAAAAAGGGGATTGTATTGTTATAAATGATACAAAAGTATTGCCAGCACGGCTTATAGGAGAAAAAAAAGAAACTGGTGCAAAAATAGAATTATTACTCTTAACAAGAAAAAATATCAATACATGGGAAACATTGGTAAAACCCGGAAAAAAAGCAAAGCCTGGTGATAGAATAGTATTTGGCAATGGAAAATTAAATGCCGAAATACTTGAAATTGTAGAAGGTGGAAACCGCATTGTAAAATTCTATTATGATGGCGTTTTTGAAGAAATACTTGACGAATTGGGAGAAATGCCTCTCCCCCCTTACATTACACAACGTTTAGAAGACAAAAATAGATACCAAACAGTTTATGCAAAGCAACAAGGCTCTGCCGCTGCACCCACAGCAGGTTTACATTTTACACCAGAACTTTTAAATGAAATACAGCAAAAGGGAATTTCCATTGCCCATTTAACACTTCATGTAGGTTTAGGTACTTTTCGTCCTGTAAAAGAAGAAAACATTTTAGACCATAAAATGCATTCAGAATACTATATTGTAGAACAGGAGCAAGCAGAAATTATAAATCGTACCAAAAAAGCAGGAGGTAGAATTATAGCTGTTGGTACAACGAGTACAAGAACATTAGAATCCATAGCAGATGAAAACGGATTTATAAAAGCAAGCAGTGGCTGGACAAATATATTTATTTATCCAGGCTATCAGTTTAAAACAGTAGACTGTTTAATTACAAATTTCCATTTACCAGAATCTACACTCATTATGCTTGTTTCTGCACTTGCAGGAAAACAAAACGTACTTCATGCTTATGATATTGCTGTACAGCAAAAATACCGCTTTTTTAGTTTTGGAGATGCCATGCTGATTCTGTAGTTTTACTTCTGTTTGTAAATGGGAAAACGAAGTTTTCCAAAAAAGTTTTGCCAAGCTTTTTTGAAAGCTTGTAGGGGGCGGAACAGCGTCCCCCCCTGCAAACTTTTTCCCTAAAAAGCTTGACAAAAAACTTTTAAAGAAAAACTAGCATTTTTTCCTTTTTTTATTTATCTCTTAACTGTGCCTGCAATTCATTTGACAAACTATCTACAATTTCCTTCATTGCTTCTGTGACATCTTGGTCAACTAATGTTTTATCTGATGCTCTAAAAGTAATGGAATATGCTACAGATTTTAAACCTTTTTCTATTTGTTTTCCTTGATACACGTCAAAAAGTGTAATACTTTCTAAATACTGTCCTGCATGTTTTTGAATTACCTTTTCAATTTCTTTTACTGTAACAGATTCTTTTACTAACATAGCAATATCTCTTGTTACAGCTGGGAATTTAGGTAAAGGCTGATATGCTTTAATCAGGTCAGCATATTCTATCAATGCTGGCATATCTATCACTGATAAATATACTTTTGTACCAATACCATAATTTGATGCAATTTGTGGGTGCAGTTCACCTACATACCCAAACTGTTTATCATTGATACGAATAGAAGCTGTTCTAGTAGGATGCATCCAAGCAATATTTTTTTCTGTAATATATTCTACTTTATCACCCATACCCAATACTTCAAACAATCTTTCTACAATACCCTTTATATCATAAAAATCCATTTTACCATACATACCAATTGTCAATGTACTAATTTCATCTGGGAGTTCTGTAATAGGCAATGATTTTGGTAAATAAACTTTTCCAATTTCAAACAAACCAGCAGATTCATTTCTTCTATTATAATTTGTTGCAAGAGAACTTAATATACCATTTAATGTAGTTGTTCTCATAATACTGTAATCTTCTCCCAAAGGATTTGATATAGTTACAGTTTTTCTTAAATAGCTGTCAGAAGCAATATTTAATTTATCAAATACTTTAGGACTTTCAAAACTAAATGTCATAGCCTCACAAAGACCGCTTGACACCATATTTTGTTTTACAATAGCGGTAATAATTTGACCTCTGTTTCTTTTTCCTACTGTTGGTGTACCTGCTGCTAATGTTGGCTCAATTTTATCATAACCATAAAATCTTGCCACTTCTTCTGCCAAATCTGCTTGTGCCTCTAAGTCTGGGCGGAATGTAGGAATAGTCACACTATGATTTTGTTTATCTACTTCTAATCCAATATGTTCAAATATCGTTTGCATTTGTTCTTCCGAAATATCTGTTCCAAGAAGTTGATTGATTTTTTCTGGAGAATAACTTAATGTCCATTTTTCTCTTTTATTAGGATAGCAGTCTACAACACCTTTTACTACTTCTCCCGCTCCAAGCATTTCCACCAACTGTGCTGCTCTGTTTACTGCGTCCCATGCCATATTAGGGTCAAGACCTTTTTCATATTTACTAGAGGCATCTGTTCTTAATCCTAATTTTTTTGCTGTTACTCTAATATTAGAGCCATGGAATGTTGCAGATTCAAATAATATTGCCTCTGCATTTTCACTGATTTTTGAATTTTCGCCACCCATAACACCTGCAATAGCAACTGCTTTTTGAGGGTCAGAAATGACAAGCATAGAGCTATCCAAATTTCTTACATTACCATCTAATGTTGTAATTTGTTCACCATCTTTGGCATTACGCACAATAATTTTTCTTTCTGCAATACAATCTATATCAAATGCGTGCATTGGCTGTCCCATTTCAATCATAACATAATTTGTAATATCTACAATATTATTGATAGGTCTAATACCTGCAGCTCTAAGTTTTTTCCTTAGCCATCTTGGAGAAGGCTCAATTTTTACATTTTTTACAACTCTTGCAGCATATCTTGGGCAAAGTTCTGGATTTTTAATTTCTACAGAAACATAATCAGAAGCATTTCCTCCTGCTTTTTCCTGTACTGTAATTTCTGGATACTGAAAAGGTATTTGATATGTTGCTGCTGCCTCTCTTGCAATGCCCAATACACTAAAGCAGTCAGGTCTGTTTGATGTAATTTCAAATTCTACCACATCATCTTTTAAATCCAATACATCTACTACATTTTTACCCAATTCTACAGCTTCTGGAAAAACATATATACCATTTTCACATGCCTCTGGAAAATCATGTAAATCGAATCCTAATTCTTGTATAGAGCAAAGCATACCTTCTGATGTAACACCTCTTAAATTGCCTGAATGTATTTCTACACCGCCTGCTAATTTAGAATTGTCCAGTGCAACTGGTACATAATCTCCCTCTTTTAAATTGGTTGCACCTGTTACAATAGTCAAGTCTGCTGATTTTCCCACATCTACTGTTGTAATCACCAATTTATCTGCATCAGGATGTTTTACTATTTTTTTAATTTTTCCTGTTACAACATTTTCAATATCGCCACCCATTGTAGTATAACCCTCTACTTTTGAGCCTGTTAATGTAATATCTTCTATAAAATCCTTAATATCTGTTGTCACATTTGTATATTCTTTCAACCATGACATAGGTATATCCATATTCTATTCTCTCCTCTCTGACTTCCAATCATATTAAAATTGTTTTAAAAATTTTACATCATTTTCAAACAATAATCTCAAATCTGTAATACCATATCTTTGCATTGCAACCCTTTCCAATCCCATGCCAAATGCAAAACCACTATATTCTTCTGGGTCAATACCAGACATTTTTAATACTTTTGGATGTACCATACCACAGCCCAAAAGTTCTATATATCCCTCTCCCTTACAAACACGGCAACCTTTTCCACCACAAGCAAAACAAGTAACATCCATTTCTGCACTTGGTTCTGTAAATGGGAAATGGTGAGGTCTAAAACGTACTTTTACATCTTCTCCAAACAATTCCTTTGCAAAAACGGCTAATGCTCCTTTTAAATCTCCCATTGTAATACCTTTATCTACTACCAAGCCTTCTAACTGATGAAATACAGGAGAATGTGTTGCGTCCACTTCATCAGAACGATATACTGTTCCAGGGCAAACTACTCTAATAGGTAATTTTCCTTTTTCCATTGTTCTAACCTGCACTGGTGATGTTTGTGTTCTAAGTAGTATATCACCATTAATATAAAATGTATCTTGTTCATCTTTCGCAGGGTGGTCTTTTGGTATATTTAATGCTTCAAAATTATAATAATCTTTTTCTACATCAGGACCTTCTGCAATTTCATACCCCATACCAATAAAAATATCAGAAATTTCATCAATAACAATACTCATAGGGTGCTTATGTCCGCAAGTGCATTTTCTTCCAGGCATAGTAACGTCTATTGTTTCTGCTGCTAATTTGATTTCTTGTTCTTTAGCTAAAAGACGCTTTTTTGCTTCTTCCAGTTTTTGCTCAATATCTTGACGTACTTCATTTGCTAATTGTCCTATTACAGGACGTTCCTCTTTTGAAAGTTTACCCATTTCCTTTAATACTGCTGTCAATTCTCCTTTTTTACCCAGCAGTTTTACTTTTGCATCTTCTAACTCTTTCATTTGTCCAATTTCTTTTAATGTGGCAATCGCTCTGTCATGAATTTCTTTTAATTTTTGTTTCATGTTCTCAATTCCTCTCTTTGTCAAAAATAAAAAACCTTCTTCCCAAGAAGGGACGAAGGCTATTAATTCCGTGGTACCACCCAAATTCCTGCATAAAAATAATACAGGCACTTTTCACTGTATAACGCACAGCAAACGGATTTTCCTACTTTAAATGGTTCAAAAAATCAGCTCCAGTGGGAACTTGGGCAATCTGCCTCACCAAAAATGCTTTCAGCCGGTGACATTTTCTCTCTAAGGCAGCAGCATTGCTTACTTTTCACTTTCACAGCTTTTATAATATTATAATGAGTTTATTTTATCATATTTTTAAAAGTTGTCAATATTATTTTTTAAAAAATATTGATATTACAAAACATTTATTACTTAAAATAGTATCATTATTTTTCAAATTCTGTTGAATAATGTATTGTAATTATGTTATAGTAAAATTATAATATATTTAATGAAAAAATTTTAGAGGAGAATAAAATATGAAATGTCCGCATTGTGGTTATACTAATCCGGAAGATATGTTTCGATGTCCCAGATGCAGAAAGTTCATGGATCCAGAATTAAATTTAATTGATGATATTGATAAAGCAATACATGACTATGAACATAATACTCCAAAAAAACAAGTACAAAGGCAAAATTATGGTAAATATCATGTAAGTACTTATAATATGAAGAAGAAAAAAAGAAAAAAAAAGAAGGACATCCATTTTTAATTACTATCATCATCATTATTATCATTGTCTTTATTTTTAAAATGTTTATTTTATAAAAATTTACATTTCTTTCTAAAATATCCATTAACTTTTTTAAATCATTAAAACTAAAATATATAAAAAACGATTATCATAGGAGGTACTATTATGTCCAGAAAATGTTCACATTGTAATACTATCATTAACGACGATGATAAATTCTTCTGTCCAAACTGTGGAGAATTAATTGATAAAAATTTAAGTTTAATTACAGATATTGATAAAACTGTAAATCGATACAGTACAAAAGAAGATACACAGAACAAAAAAACTGTTGTTCAACAGCCAGAAACTACAAAACCTCGTAAACATACATATGATGATGACATAGAAATTAAAAAAACAAAAGTACAAAAAAGCGGAAATAACTCTACTGTTTTCATTATTATTGCTGTTGTTATTATAATAGCCATAATTTTAGCTGTATTTTTATTATAAATAAAAACCTTGGCTAATTTCCATCTCTATAAAAACTTATGAAAGCCAGCATTTCAAATACTGGCTTTTACTTTTTTAAACTTAATAATATTTAACACAATTTTTCATATACTTCTAAACTATTAGTCTTTTAATAATTCCACACCTTGTTGTATCATTTTATGATACCTTTTTTCATTTACACTTTTCAGCCATGCAATTTTTCCTGCAATTTCCATCTTCGTTTTATGAGGTATTGTTTCACCAGCATTTTTTAATTTTTGTGCATTATGAATAGATGCTCTTAATATTTTAACCCATTTTCTAGCAACACCAATTTCATCATTATTGATTACAATACCTGTAATATATTGTCTGTTATGCTTTCTCAATATATTTGTTTTTTGTCTATTTATATGGAATCCTTCTGCTTCTATTATTTTTTGAACACTATTCAAAAAACTACCTATAGAAAAATCCTCTAATTTTCCTATATAACTAAAACTCATATCATCTGCATAACGTGTATATGTCACACCTAATTTTTGACACAATCCAAATATACGTTTGTCCATTCTCTGACATATAATATTTGTAATCATAGGGCTTGCAGGTGAGCCTTGAGGTAATATTCTTTCTGATGTTTTAATATATTTTGTTTCGCCTTTTATTTCAATAGGCATTCTTTCACAATATGTACAAATCATAGCAAGCAGTGATGCAATATATCCAGAATAACCTAAATGCTGATACAATCCTCTTACACGTTCAAATGTAATGGTTGGGAAGAAGTTTTCTAAATCAATATTGATTAACAAATCCGGACTTGTATGATGTACTTTTGCCCCTGTCAATACAGATTTTGATTTTATAAAGCCATGTGCTGCATCAGAAATCTCTACTTTTTGCAGTATTTTCTCCAATATCTGTCTTTGTGCTGTTTTTAATTGTATTTTGGGTGCAGCGATATGTCTTGTTCCTCCGCTTTTTTTAGGAATATCAAATCGATAATAATTATCAAATGTAACCACATCTCTGTGGTAGGCAAGATAGCGCAATGTATTATATTCTATACCTAAAACATTTGCAAGTTCTTTATCCGTTTGTATCACAGGTAATTTCTGTTGTTCCAACTTTGCAATATCTGTTTCTTTTTTATGTAAAATATTAGAATATCCTCTACCTATAAATAATATATTTTCAGATTTTCTTTTTTGCCATGCTTCTGTTTTAAGCTGTTTTTGTCTTTCTCTTTCAGCTTTTCTTTCTGCACGTCTTGCAATAGATTCCTTCATAATTTCCTGTGCCACTACTGCACGTACTTTTTCATAATCCCATGTATTTTGGTATTCTTTTTGCAGTGAAAAGAGTTTTTTCTCAATTTCATTTTTTTCTGTATAAGCATTTGCAATCACATCTGAAAGTTTTTGAAATTCATCAAGCAATTTTTTTCTGTTTTCAAAATCTTCTTCTGTTTCATTTTGCTGACGCTCATAAGGTGTTGGTAAATGGCTTGGCCAGAAACCATATTCTTGCATTTTTAAAAATGTAAACTCTTTTTTGCCCATTTCATTTACTAATTTTCTATATTCAGACCTCGTATCCATTATAGCAACATCTCCATAATATCATTGATTTCATATTCCTTGTCATATTCCAAGCTTTCTAATTTTGATAATTTATCTGACAATTTAAAAGACGCAACATAAAGTGCAAGAATATGCGCACAAGGTTCTGATATATTTTTTGCGCCTCTTTTAAATGTATAGCAATTACAATTTAATTTTACAATTTTAGAATCTTGGTCAATAACAATTTGTGTATGACTAGGGGTACACCATTTCCCTTCATTATAAGTTGTAGAGAATATAAATTCTTTTTTTGGTGTATATTTTACTTTCATGTTGTTAAATGTATTTTTGCTGTATTTTTCCACTTGTTTTTCAATATCTGTAATTTTATAAAGTTCCTCTGGTATTGGCTCATTACACAAATGACGGAAACGCACTTTATTATTTATTATATCAAAATAAGCCTCACCTTTTCTAAAAAGCATACCAATACCTGCTTTTATTTTATCTTGTGTTGCAATATCTTTAAGCTGTTCATATATTTCTTGCATAGATAAAGCACGTTTTTCTTTCAATAGAGGATAAACATTTTTATAGATACCATTTCCTGTAAATCCAGCCATAATATTAAATGCAGTACCTTTTACCCAGTCATTAGAACTCCAAGAAGAAAAGCCTACTGTCATTTGCATTGTACCCATATCTGCACGTATAAATTGTGGCATACCAAATCCTAAAAATCTTATATAAAATGCTTTTGCCAATGGGAGCAATTTTTCAACAACAAGCCAGCGTCTTCTTCCCCAAATTTTTTCTTCTCGTTTTTGTTTTCCCTCATAAATAGCATTTAATGTCAATACTGTTCCAAAAGGTTCAAAAACAATTTGTATTCTTTTTTGAGGCTCTAATATCCATTTCATATAGCGAGGGCTTTTTTTCTCTTTGTGCTTTCTCAAAAATGCACAAATATCATACATATCAGATGGTGTTAATTTTAATTCTATACCTTCCAATGCTGCAGCCGATGACACTTGATTAAAGCCTTTTATCCACGTTTCAGGCAAATCAATTTTTTTCTCCACGTATTCTGGTACAACATCATTTTCAATGCCAAAACCATCTGGATTAACAGACAATGTGACATCTGTATAGGTACGGAAACGTTGCATTTCTTTTTCTAATTTTGCAGAAAAATCAATATTTGTTGTACCTAATTTAGGCTGTTGTAATAAATCAAATTCCTCCATAGCAACGCTTAAACAACCATATGTAGATTCGTCAATAGAAAATGCTTCAAATGATACTTGGTCTTTATGTACAGTAATGACAGGGTCAAGTACAAACCATAAATCATAATCCCTATCCTTAATAAATTTCCAGAAATCTCTCTCTATTCTATAATAATCTTTCCAAGCATCATATTCATCAATTTGCTTTTTTAAATTTCTTTGTATATCCAATAATTTTTTTATTTCTGCATTTTGTTTTGACAATTCGCCTTCATAAACATTCATTTTCTGCTTTAATGCTTGTCTAATTTTTGGTGCATATTCTTTATGTGCCTGTACACGTCTTTCAATTTCTTGGTCTAACCATTCAAAATACTCTGGTCTTTCTTTTTGTTTTTGACTCATATCTGAAACAACAATATCTCTCAGCATAAGCATAGCATCTCTAAAAAGTAAAGGGTGTTTTAATTTGCCCAAAAAAGAAACCTTTTCATCACGTGACAAGTCTGGACTAAACCCCAATGTTGTTTGATTATCCACTTGTCTGCATTGAGAAGGGCTTGCATATTTATAATTTACTTGCATAAAGTATATTCCTCCTTCTGTATTTGAGCAAATGCAACAAGTGCTCTTTCTGCATTTATTTTTACATTTGTACTTCCAATATCCAATAATATTTCTTCAATTTCTTTTCTTTTTTGTGGGTGATAGTGTAAAAATTCAATCATACTTTTATAGATATATTCTTTATTTTTTGTTGCTTTGTTTGGCAAATAAAGCAATGTTTTAGCATAATAAATATATAAATCAGGTTGTACATATTCCAAATGATAAAATGCTTTTTCTATCTTTTCAGAAAGAAATTGTTTTACTGCAATACAAGTATGTTCTAGCATACGAGATACAAATTGTTTTGGTATTTTATCTCCATACCATTCCTCTAATTTTTTCAGCCCATATTGATAAGCACTTTCTACAGGAGAATCCAATAATATCATATGCATTTTTTCTCTCTTTTGCTGTTCCATATGTTCAAAAACAGTTTGTGCTGTTTGATTTAATGCATATACATTACATTCAAAAAGCAAGAGTAATGTAGTTGGCTTTTCTATCAATTCCTGCTGTTGTTTTTGTATCACTTCTGTAAGCATTTTAACAAGTCTTGCAGAACCTATGTCTAATATAGATAATATCACACTATCTTTTATCATACTTTCTTGTTGTATAGACTGTGCAACTGCTATAGTATTACGTTTTTTCTCCGTCAGCATACCATGTTCCAATGAAATAGACTGTAATGCCTCTTTTAACTGTTCATATGGCATACAGAATAATATCCCTTCTGCCATATCATATATAAAGTCGGGTATTTTTGCATCGCTCAATATCAAATTAGCAAAATTTTCAATCAATTTTTGTTTTTGTACCATTGTAGCATATTGCAATTTTTCAACAGAATTTTGTAGCAATTCCACAATATTTTCAGATAATTTTTGTTGTTCTTGCATAGCAATAAAATATTCACTTTTTGCAGTCAATGCCTTTGTAAATGCAATATATTCTTCTGCACGAAATACATCAATATTTGTTTTGACTACTTCATACCATTTTTCAATGGTATCCAAACATAATATATCCACAATATTTTCTGGGCTAAATTTACCATTTGTTTTTATAAAATATTCTTTTGCTGTTTTTTGCAATGTTTCAGATTTCATATTCATAAGTGTCAACATAATTTCTGCATCAAATGTTGTTAACGCTTTTAATTTTGGATTTAACAATTTTTCAAACATTTGTGCAATTCCATTATGAGGCACTTGTGACAACACAATCAATTCTTTTATATCATAATGTTCAAATTGACTTTGATTTTCTGGTTTTTTCAATATGTTATAGCAAAACTCAAATATTTCATAATCAGTTGTATTTTTTACAATATACATCACATCATCTATATGTGTATTCCATATTTGACTATTTTCTTCTCCCTTAAAAAAGTGGTAGAAAAAATAAGGATAACTGTTATATACTTCATCCTCCTGCCAACTGGAGAGATATACTTTTGCTGCTTCTATAAACTTTGTTTCATCATTTGCCTTATATTTGTCAAATATTCTTCTAATATAACGCTGATAATAATTGTATGCACCTATTTTACCGCTTCCCTTAAAATAATTGCTTGTTCTTGGAGCATCAATATAATAAGCAATTTTACCCAATGCATCAGCAATATCATATGCTTTCACCATTTGCAATGTATTTTTAAAAGCAATATTTTTGATATTTGTACCATTTGTATAGGTATTTGTCTCATATAATTTTTCTTTACCATAATTTATAAGCCAATAATTATGATATATAGATGAACCATAATCTTCCATATATTCCTGTAATTCTTTTCCTGTCATAGCTTTACCATAGACTTTTAATTTTTTGATATGAAAATCCATTTCAGGCAATGTTTGATATATCCATTCTTTTTGTTTCTGTATCAATTTTTCATCAAATACATTGATATAATTTTTTACAAAACGTATCAATCCATTATGATATTCTTTTTTTGCCCATAATTCTTTACTGCTTTTAATTTCTTTTGCTTTTTTAAGTAATATAGGATTTTTGTCTATAGTAAGCTGTTGAAATATACCGCAAGCAATTTCCACACTTGCCACATTTAATATACTTTCATACACTTCTTCAGGAGGATTGTTTTTTATCAATTCATTTAATTTTTTAATTCTAGTATACAATCTTTGTTTTGAAAATATATCATATATCATATCATAATAAACACTGTCTTTTTCAATACCAAACAATGTACTTGGATTTTCAATGATTTCAAAATCTTTAAATGTAATACCATTTGATTTGATAGTATTTACATAATCTTCATATTTCAAATTTTGATAATAATCAAATGAAATCGTTTTTTCCATTTCGTAAAATTCTTTCACAATATACTTATCATCAACAATCAAAACTTCTTGATACCTGCGTGTTTCTCTGTCATAATTCCATTGGTGCTTTGCTGTTTTGTATCCCTTTTTATAGCAAAGTAATTTTTGCTCTTTTCTATAATAAGTATTTGGAATAGAAGGCAAATGCTCATTGATGCCATGAAATACTGCATAATGTGTATATGATATATCTGATTTTAGCAAATATCCTTCTAAATAATAAGAACGTGGAGAAGATTTTACTTCTTTTTCAAACTGCTGTTCACCATACAGCACAAGTAAAGAATGATTTCCTTCACTATCTTTCCCAAACTCTAATTTAAAGTCTACTAACTTTAAGTTCATTTTTAAGAAAAATTCCTTCATAATTTCATTTATTTTTAAGGCTTCATTTCTTAAAAATTGTAATTCTTCTCTAGTAGCTAATTTCATTGCTACAGCATGGTCATCATTTAACATAGGATCTCCATATGCATCATTTTTGTAAGATAATTCGAATATTGGTTCATCTAAAACTATACCTTCTTCTACTCCATATCTTTTACAAAATGATCCTGCAGTTATATTTCTTACTATTACTT
>ERZ808046.1074-NODE-1074-length-14344-cov-3.496320_pt1 | contig 14344 bp, 10 predicted proteins | sample MGYA00380196_ERZ808046 | MGnify/ENA primary metagenome ERZ808046 (study PRJEB31490, sample SAMN06133421) | mouse gut metagenome | isolation source: Z6_2 | host: mice | place: China: Chengdu | collected 2015-05 ...
GCTCATTCCAACCATCCCTGCGCCGATCAATACTACCTTCCGATTATCTGTTACCATGATTCGACCTCTTTTCTGCTTTGCCATAAATTTTTACACGCTTATTATCCCAATATATGAAGAAAGTATGACAGGAAAATAGCATATTGACACGCCGCTGTTTCCGTGCTAGAATACGGTCAGATCAAGGTGAGGGGTGAGAAGATGAGGTAACGACCTGCGAATGTAACCGCATAAGGAGTCCGGGCCTTGGCCCGTTATTTTCTTATGCCTGTTTTGCAGGAACGTTTCCTTGTCCGCCTCTTATTTTTGTGCGAATATTAGGGGAAGTTTTCTCCTTACGCCAAGTGACTGCGGAATTGAGGGTTCGATTCTTGCAGTCTTTTTTAGGCTTTAAGGAGGAATGTGTATGTCATTGATTCAAGTGTCGGATCTGTCATTTGCCTATGAGGACAATTACGCCCCGGTGTTTGAGCATGTGTCGTTCCAGATCGATACGGACTGGAAGCTTGGGTTTGTGGGGAGAAACGGCAGGGGCAAGACAACTTTTTTAAATCTTCTGCTTGGGAAGTATGAGTACAGCGGTAAAATAACCAGTTCTGTCCAGTTTGATTATTTCCCCTATCCGGTTGCGGACAAGACGCGGATGACAGAAGAAATTTTGCAGGAAGTATGTCCCCTGGCGGAGGAATGGGAGCTGATGCGGGAGCTGTCCTGTCTGGAGGTGGACAGTGATGTTTTGTGGCGGCCGTTTGAAACCCTTTCCAATGGTGAGCAGACGAAGGTTCTGCTTGCGGCGCTTTTTTTGAACGAGGGACATTTCCTTTTGATTGATGAGCCTACCAACCATTTGGATGCAGGGGCCCGGGAGAAGGTGTCAGCGTATCTGAAAAAGAAGAAAGGCTTTATACTGGTGTCACATGACCGTCATTTTCTGGACGGATGCGTTGACCATATTTTGTCGTTGAACCGGGCTGATATTGAAGTGCAGGCGGGGAATTTTTCATCATGGATGGAGAACTTTGAGCGGCAGCAGGAGTTTGAAATGGCCCAGAACGAGCGTCTTGAAAAGGACATCACCCGGCTTAAGCAGTCAGCAAAGCGGGCGGCAGGCTGGTCAGATAAAACAGAGGCGTCAAAATACGGGAATGGCCCGGTAGACAGAGGATTTATCGGGCATAAGGCAGCTAAAATGATGAAGCGATCAAAAGCAGCCGTGGCAAGGCAGCAGCAGGCAATTGAGCAAAAGTCCGGGCTGCTGAAAAATCTTGAGACTGCTGAAAATTTAAAAATCGTGCCCCTTTTGTATCATGCAGATACACTTGCCTCCTTTAATGGGGCGGCGCCCTGCTATGATGGAAAGCCAGTCTGTGATCCTGTGACATTCACAGTGGGGCGGGGGGAGAGAATTGCCATTGACGGTAAAAACGGGAGTGGCAAGAGCAGCCTGTTAAAGCTTCTCACAGGAGAAATTACAGAGCATACAGGTACTCTGACCATAGGTGCAGGGCTTTTGGTTTCGTATGTGTCCCAGGATACCTCGCATTTGCAGGGGAATCTGTCTGAATTTGCCAGAATTAGGGGCATATCGGAAAGCCTTTTTAAGGCGGTCTTACGGAAAATGGACTTTGAGCGGACACAGTTTGAAAAGGACATGCAGGATTTTTCGGAGGGGCAGAAGAAAAAGGTACTGCTGGCAGGGAGTCTTTGTGAGCAGAGGCACATATATATATGGGATGAACCGCTCAATTTCATCGACGTATATTCCCGCATACAGGTTGAACAGTTATTAAAGGAATTCCAGCCAGCCATGATTTTTGTAGAGCATGACAGGGCATTCCGGGATGCCATTGCAACTAAGATTGTACAGATATAGGGGGAGGAAAGGAGCTGTATGGAACAATTATCGCTTTTTGAGCGGGAGGCCGATTTAAATGCGCCTCTTGCGAGCAGGCTGCGTCCCCAGACGCTTGATGACTATATGGGTCAAGAACATCTGCTGGGAAAGGGGAAAGTTCTGCGCCGGATGCTGGATAAAGATATGATATCTTCCATGATATTCTGGGGGCCTCCGGGAGTGGGAAAGACCACTCTGGCAAGGATCATTGCGCATATGACACGGGCGTCATTTATAGATTTCAGTGCTGTCACAAGCGGTATCAAAGAAATCAAGGATGTCATGAAGCGGGCAGAGAGTGACCGTATGATGGGGCTTAAGACGATTGTGTTCGTGGACGAGATCCATCGCTTTAATAAAGCACAGCAGGATGCTTTTCTGCCGTATGTGGAAAAAGGAAGCATCATTTTAATTGGGGCAACCACGGAAAACCCTTCTTTTGAAATCAATTCCGCTCTTTTATCCAGATGTAAGGTATTTGTGCTGCAGGCGTTGACCGAACAGGACATGAGGAAGCTTCTCCAAAATGCCCTTACAGACAAACGGGGGCTGGGAAATCAGACCATTCATATAGAAGAAAGACTATTGAAGGTCATTGCTGTTTTTGCAAACGGCGATGCCAGAACGGCCCTTAACACCGTGGATATGGCGGTGCTGAACGGCCGGATAGAGACGGACGGAAGCATCACTGTGCAGGAGGAAATGCTGGAGCAGTGTATCGGCAGGAAGACCCTTTTGTATGACCGGGCAGGGGAAGAACATTACAATCTGATATCGGCACTGCATAAGTCTATGAGGAACAGCGACCCGGATGCGGCCATTTACTGGCTGGCAAGGATGCTGGAGGCAGGGGAGGACCCGCTTTATGTGGCAAGGCGGCTGATCCGGTTTGCCAGCGAGGACGTGGGGATGGCGGATTCCAGGGCCTTACAGGTGGCAGTGGCTGCCTATCAGGCCTGCCATTTTAACGGGATGCCAGAGTGCAATGTGAATCTCACCCATGCGGTGGTCTATCTTTCCATGGCGCCTAAGTCTAATGCCCTTTATATTGGATACGGCAGGGCAAAGGAGGATGCAGGGAGGATGTTGACTGAACCGGTACCGCTTCAGATAAGAAATGGCGTAACCAGCCTGATGCAGGAGCTGCACTATGGGGAAGGATATGAGTATGCCCATGATACGCAGGAGAAACTGACCGCCATGAAATGTCTGCCTGATTCACTGGAAGGCAGAGAGTATTATACACCCACAGTACAGGGGGAGGAAGCTTTCGTTAAGAAAAAGCTGGAACAGGTAAAGGAATATAAAAAGGAAGTAAACAGGGCGGCAGTAGAAACGAAGGAGCAGAGATAACAGCTGTTGCTTAGAATAAAAACAAATGTTCGAAAAAGTATTGCTTTCCATGATGTGCTATGGTATAATAGAACAAACAAATGTTCTAAGAGGCGCAGGCATGGAAAGCAATCTTATTGTCAGAAAAAATGAAAAAATGTCAGTTATGGAAAAGCTGGGCATTCTGTCGGATGCGGCGAAGTATGATGTTTCCTGTTCTTCCAGCGGTGTGGGACGAAGGGGGGACGGAACCGGGATCGGGAATACGCTGGCGGCGGGAATCTGCCACAGTTTCAGCGCAGATGGAAGGTGTGTTTCCCTTCTTAAGATTCTGTTTACCAATGAATGTATTTATGACTGCAAGTATTGTATCAACCGCAGGTCCAACGATGTGCCGAGAGCTTCCTTCACGCCGGACGAGATCTGCGAACTGACGATTCAGTTTTATAGGAGAAATTATATTGAGGGATTGTTTTTAAGCTCCGGTATCCTGTACAGTCCCACCTATACCATGGAACTGATTTACGAAGCGGTGCATAAGCTGAGGACATTGTACCGCTTTCAGGGGTATATCCATGTAAAGGCAATTCCCGGGGCAGATGCCGAAATCGTTCACAGGCTGGGCCTTTTGGCAGACAGGATGAGTGTGAATCTGGAGCTGCCCACAGCGGAAGGGCTTAAGAGGCTAGCGCCTAACAAACACCGTAAAAATATTCTCTCCCCCATGCGCCAGATACAGCAGGGGATCACCCAGAATAAAAATGAAATTGCCGTGTACCGCCACGCGCCGTCATTTGTGCCTGCCGGGCAGTCCACCCAGATGATCATCGGCGCTACCCCGGAAAGTGATTATCAGATTATGATGGTTGCCGAAAGTCTATACAAGAAGTTTGATTTAAAGAGAGTGTATTATTCTGCATTTGTGAGTGTCAATGAGGACAAGGAACTGCCTGCGCTGCCGGGGGGACCGCCTCTTTTAAGGGAGCACAGGCTGTACCAGGCGGACTGGCTGCTTAGGTTTTACGGGTTTGAGGCGCAGGAGCTTTTAAGTGAAAGGAAGCCCAACTTCAATGTCCTGCTGGACCCGAAGGCAGACTGGGCGCTGCGGCATCTGGAATTGTTTCCGGTTGAGATCAACCGGGCAGATTACCGGATGATCCTGCGGGTACCCGGCATAGGGGTCAAAAGCGCCCAGAGAATTATGCGGGCCAGACGGAACGGCAGTCTGAATTTTAATGATCTTAAGAAGATAGGCGTCACTTTAAAACGCGCCCTTTATTTTATCACATGCAGCGGAAAGATGATGTACCCAACGAAGATGGAGGAAGATTATATTACCCGCAGTCTTATAGGGGAGAGGGAGCACCTGCCGTTTGACAGGGATGGAGTGACTTACAGGCAGTTGTCTTTGTTTGATGACAGCAAAGAAAGCGCAGTTGCGGCATGCCGCTGATACTGTTTTTGGTTTTGTGGAAACCGGCCAGTCAGATGGATTGGGGAAGGAGGCAGCCGATAGAAGTTATGGAAGAACTTTATCTGATCTGTGAAGATTCTCTGGAGGGGATTTTCACAGGGATATATGACGCTTATTTGAAGAAGAAGCCTCACGGGCAGGTTCATCTTATTGTGGGAGAGGAAGTAAATTACAGGCTGTTTGCCGTGTATGAAACCTGCGCGCCGGATGAAAGAAAGGCGGCCAAAGTGGCAGGGACCATTATGAGGGAGTTTGGGGAGGAAGCATATCTTGCCATCTGCCGGGCCCTTGCCTCCCGGGAACCTGATAAGGGGGAAGCGATTTACAAGACTGTGGTGGCAGGGCTTTCCATGAAGAATAAAAAGCAGGTCATGGGAAATCTGGCAGATCCTTATATCCACCGGGTATTTGAACTGGCCAGATTTACAGCCAATGAAGCTCATTTTCATGTGGAATTTTTACGGTTCAGGGAATTGGAAAGTGGAATCCTTTATGCCTCCATGGGGCCGAAGAATAATCTGATCACGTTTATTGTCCCCCATTTTGCAGACAGGCTTCCTCTTGAAAATTTTGTTATTCATGATGAGATAAGAAATATTTTCGCGGTGCATCCGGCAGGAAAGGACTGGTACCTTGTATATGGAGACGAAAAATTAAAGCAGGCAGAGTACAGCTTTTCAGAGGGAGAGAAAAAGTACAGTGCACTGTTTAGCAGTTTCTTTCATACGATAGCAATAAAGGAGCGCAAAAATTACGGACTGCAAAGAAATATGCTTCCTTTGCGCTACCGGGAATATATGACCGAATTTCAGGGAAAATAAGGTATATTATCATGCGTTCCGGTCAATAATACAAATATTCCATATTTTATAAGAATTAGCTGGCGCGAAGCGTGGCAGTGTTTGATTTCTTCCAATTTGAGAAATCTGCAAAAGATTTCCCGTATGAAATGTCTGAGCATCTTAGAAACATGCAGACGGCAGGAAAGATGTGGCTGAATGGCAATAAATTACCGAATTTGGAAAATTGTACTTAAAAAAAAACTTTACAAATTCTGGGATGAGTGATAGTCTTTCCTTGAACACGAGAAAACGTTTTCGTAACCTGCACTGAGGAAAAGGAAAGGTGATAGTATGATGCAGCGTAAAATAAGATTAAGATTGGATGAAGTAAAAGCTTTTGTAACAGCAGCTTCAAAATGCGATTTTGATATTGACGTTTGCTATAACAGGTATACAGTGGACGCCAAGTCAATAGTCGGAGTGTTGGGATTGGATTTGACCCAGCCGCTTACGGTGTCTTATAATGGATATGATCCGGAATTTGAAAAAGAAATTAACCGTCTGGCGCTGGCAAGCTGACGCCCCTTCATGAATGGTACTGTGAATGACGCAGCAGTACAATAAGTTATCTGGTTGACTCCCTGAAAAAGATAGCGTACTATCTTTTTAGGGAGTTTTCTGTGTATAATTTTCTATATTTTCAACTGTAACAGTTCATTTTTCCACATTGTTATAAGAAATGGTGTAAATGATGGAAATCCGTATATCAGTCAGGAATTTAGTGGAATTTATTCTGCGTTCCGGCAATATTGACAACAGAAGAACCGCCGCTCCGGAAAACGCCATGCAGGAAGGGGGCAGGATACATCGTATGATTCAGAGGAAAATGGGCTCTGATTATCATGCGGAGGTTTTTCTGCGCTATATTTATAAAACACCTGATTATGAAATACAGGTGGAGGGACGGGCAGACGGCATTATCATACAGGCAGGAGGAAGCCCTGGCCAGATACCGGAGCTGTCGGAGGATGGCATTGCGCCTGCTTACAGGGATCTGGTGACGGTCACCATTGATGAAATCAAAGGTACATACAGAGATATCCATAAGATGAAGGGTGCTGTACCCGTGCATTTGGCACAGGCAAGATGCTATGCCTATATATATGGAGTGCAGAACTGCCTGAAATCGGTCAGAGTAAGGCTGACTTACTGTAACATTGAAACGGAGGAAATCAGATATTTCCATTTTGAGTATGATTTTGAAGAACTGGAAGACTGGTTTTTAGGAATCATGGAGCAGTACAGGAAGTGGTCGGATTTCCAGTTTGAATGGCAGAATCTCCGGGGCACTTCAATTAAGAGTCTTGCATTCCCCTTTCCTTACCGTCAGGGACAGAAGGAACTGGCATCTTACGTTTACCAGACAATTTACCATAAGAAAAAGCTGTTCATTGAAGCCCCCACCGGTGCAGGAAAGACCCTCACGACAATTTTTCCTTCTGTGAAAGCCGTAGGAGAGGGGTTGGGGCAGAAGATTTTTTATCTGACGGCCAAGACGATCACAAGAACAGTGGCGGACAATGCCATTGAATTACTGCGGGAGCAGGGGCTTAAGTTTAAGTCGGTTACATTGACTGCCAAGGACAAAATATGCTTTATGGAGGAAACGGAGTGCAATCCCGAATACTGTCCGTATGCAAAGGGGCACTTTGACCGCATAAACGATGCAATTTTTGATTTATTGACCAGTCGGGACAACTTTAGCCGGGAGGCGGTTGAAAGCTTTGCCAGGGCACATCAGGTATGCCCTTTTGAAATGTGTCTGGATATGAGCCTTTTTGCGGATGCAGTGATAGGTGATTATAACTATCTGTTTGATCCCCATGTGTATTTGAAGCGTTTCTTTTCGGAAGGCATTAAGGAGGATTATCTTTTTTTGATAGACGAGGCCCATAATCTGGTGGACCGGGGACGGGAAATGTACAGCGCCGTCCTTAAAAAAGAAGATTTTCTGGCCTTAAAGAAAGTCATAAAAGACTATGATCCGGGGATGTATTACCGTCTGGAAAAGTGTAACAGGGAACTTTTAAGTTTGAAGAGGGAATGTGAGGATTATGCCTGCCTGGATGAGACGCAGGCCATGCCGTTTATCAGGGCGCTGCTTAGGCTTTCCTCCGCCATGGAAACCTATCTGGAAGAACAGGAAGAAAGTCCGGTAAGGAAGGATGTGCTGGATTTTTACTTTGAAATATCCCATTTCCTTTTGATCAATGACAGACTGGATTTCAATTATGTGACGTACACCCAGTTGGATTCCGACGGCGGGTTCTGTATCCGGCTGTTTTGCGTCAATCCTTCAAAGAATCTGGGAGAATGTATGATGCGGGGACGGAGTGCCATTTTATTTTCGGCGACCCTTCTTCCCATCCAGTATTATAAAAGACTGCTTGGCGCTAAAGAGGGGGACTATGAGGTGTATGCCTGCTCTGTGTTTGACGCCCGCAGGAAGGGGCTGTTTATCGCAAATGACGTGACCAGTAAATATACCAGAAGGTCGGAGCTGGAGTATTACAAAATTGCTTCCTATATTCACAGGGTGATTTCCCGGCGGGAGGGAAATTATATGGTGTTTTTCCCGTCCCATACGTTCCTACAGAATGTTTATGATTCCTACCGCAGTCATTTTCAGGATTCAGCCCGGACAGAATGCCTGTTACAGGAAAATCATATGGAGGAAGATGAGCGGGAAGCCTTTCTGTCCAGATTTGCCCTGAATGACGGGAGTGTGGGGAGAGAGGCAGGAACCCTTGTGGGTTTCTGTGTGCTGGGAGGGATTTTCAGCGAGGGGATCGACTTAAAGAATGACAGCCTGATCGGGGCGGTCATTGTGGGTACGGGCCTGCCACAGGTGTGTAATGAGCGGGAAATATTAAAGAAATATTTTGACAGTCAGGGGGATAACGGTTTTGACTTTGCTTATAGATATCCGGGAATGAATAAAGTACTGCAGGCCGCAGGGAGAGTGATACGGACCGTGGAAGATGTGGGAATCGTGGTTCTTTTGGACGAGAGATTCCTGACAGGTTCCTATCTGCGGATGTTCCCGAGGGAATGGGTGGAATATGAGAGAGTTTCCATAGAGCAGATTGGGAAAAGAGTGGAACGGTTCTGGGATGAATGGCTGTAGATAACTGTATGTGGATAACTTTATATGTCTGTTTCTGGGGACATGTGGGATGGACGTTGGATAATTTGAGGTAAAAATGGAAAAAAGCTCGAAAATTGAAGGATTAGAAGAAAAATGACGTCGTATTATGTAGAAAAAGATATGCGGGTCATGTATTATGACATAAGTGTCATTGTGGATAACTATGTGGAAATTGGGGATTTCTTTACTTTTTACACATTTTTCGTAAAAATTGAATGGATGTTTTACAGTAAAAAAATGCAGGGAAACAGTTTCAGAATTAAAAAAATACTCATATAGTCAATGGATGGCGATGTAAAATTGACTGATATAGTACTGCAATGTTTATATTCTGTTAAATAAATCCTGAATGAAGATTTTAAGTAGTAAAATAAAGGGAAAATTGTAGGAAATCGAGTAAATAACCTATATCACAAGGAGATGTTTATGCTGTTGGAAAAACTGGAACAGGGAATCAATTTTACCAATCATGAAAAAGATGTGGCGCGATACATACTGGATCATCCGGACAAAGCGCCCGGAATGTCTTCTGCGGAACTGGCGGAGGCTTCCTTTACGAGCAAGGCAACAGTGGTGCGCCTTTGTAAAAAGCTGGGGCTTTCGGGCTATCAGGAATTCCGGCTGAAGCTGGTGGAGGAAATTAACCAGAAAAACAGGCTCGCCCGGATGCTTGCGGGCGAGCCCATCCATGATAAAAGCACCTATACGGATATTATCAATACGCTGCCGGGCATTTATGATAAGGCTGTGACCAATACCAGGCTCTCACTGGATAAAAACAGTATGAACCGGATACATAATATGCTGCGGCGGGTGGAGTGCATTGATATTTACGGCGCCGGAGTCAGCTATATTCTGGCACAGTCCGCGGCATTCAAGTTTGCCACACTGGGTGTGGAATGCTCCGCCTATGAGAGTGTCAACGGGCACTATCTGGCGGCGCGGAAGAACAAGAGGACCATTGCGTTTTTAATCAGTTTCACCGGAGCAAACCGGACAATGATCCGGGCAGCAAAGTATCTGCGCAAAGCCACGAATAATTTTGTGGTGGGGATTGTGGGGCCTCACAATGAAGTGATCAGGAGAGAGTGCCATGAGATCGTGGAGATCCCGAATCGGGATTCGCTGGTAAGCCTGGATGTGATCACGTCTTTTTCCGCGGTGAATTATGTGATCGATATATTTTTTTCCCTTCTCCTGTCGGGATGCTATCATGAACATGCGAAATCTTCACTGGGAATGCTGCAGCATATGGATCTGCTGCTGGACAGAGAGGGAGCAAGCGGGGAAGAAGTTTGAGCGCAGCAAGAGAGCGGTCTCGGAAGATGTTTTAGGGGAAGGTGAAAGTCAAAAAGCCGGATAAGAGATGGGATTTTGTACCGCTGTTACAGAAACAGCGGTATTTTTCTGCCTCTTTTTGGAACGGCGGACCTATCCTGTCAGAACATATTGAGAGGAAAATACCGGTGTGATATAGTTGCGGTAACAAAGCAGGAGCGGAGCGAAATACATGCTGCCTGTACAGGGAATTTACAATAACAGCAGAATCCCGGAAGAATATGTGGAAGGGGATTTGGCGGAACAGGAGGGAAAACAGATGGGAAAATATGAAGCGCTGGCAAAAGACATCGTGAAAAATGTCGGCGGCAAAGACAATGTTGCGGGACTGGTTCACTGCATCACGAGGCTTCGGTTTACGCTGAAAGATGAGGGTATCGCGAAGGATCAGGTAATAAAGGAGATGGAAGGCGTTGTGACCGTGATGAAGAGCGGCGGTCAGTATCAGGTGGTGATCGGAAACCATGTGCCGGAAGTGTTTGAGGATGTGATGCAGCTTCTCGATCTGAAGGCGGGAGCAGAGGAGACGGGTGAAAGGAAATCCGGAAAGCTTTTTGATAAGGCGATTGACATGGTATCGGGCATTTTCCAGCCGATCCTCGGTATTATGGCGGCGTGTGGTATGCTGAAGGGCTTGAATACGCTGTTTGTCACCCTGGGGCTCTACGGTGCGGACTGTGGCGGCTATCTAATCATCAATGCGGCGGGGGATGCGCTGTTTACCTTTTTGCCGCTGTTCCTGGGATATACGGCGGCGCAGAAATTTAAATTAAAGCCGATGCTGGGGCTTGCTATCGGTGCGGCGATGTGTTATCCGGGCATACAGGCGGGGGCGCTGTCCGCAGGAGCGGAGCCGCTGTACTACCTGTTAGAGGGCACCATGTTCCGCTCGCCGGTGTATATTAACTTCTTCGGTATACCGGTGATCTCGGTGGATTATACCGGAACGGTGATACCGGTGATCCTTGCGGTGTGGTTTGCCTCAAAATGTGAGAAATTTTTCAGCAAATATGTACCGGATCTGGTGAAGTTCTTCTTTGTGCCGATGCTGACGCTGCTTGTGACTATTCCGGTTTCCATGCTGTTTCTGGGGCCTGTGGCAACCTTCGGTTCCACTTTAATATCGGAGTTTACACTGGCGATCCGCAGTTTCAGCCCGACGCTGGCAGGAGCGGTCGTGGGACTGACATGGCAGATTCTTGTGATTTTCGGCATGCACTGGGGTTTTATACCGGTTTATATCAACAATGTGCAGACGTTGGGATATGACAACGTGATGATGCCGTTTTTTGCCTGCACCTTTGCAACATCGGCAGTGGTACTGGCAATGTTTTTCAAGACAAAGGACAAAAAGCTGAAGGAGATGGCGGTCCCGAATTTTATCTCCGGTATCTTTGGTGTGACGGAACCGGCAATATACGGTATTTTGCTGCCGAAGAAGAAGCCTTTTATCATCAGCTGCATTGCGGGCGGTATCGGCGGCGCGTTTTACGGGTACTTTAACTTCAAGAAGTTTATTCTGGGAGGCATGGGAATCTTTGAACTGCCCAATATGATGAACCCGGACGGCAGCATGGGAAATATACTGGTAGCTTTTGCGGGAATCGGGATTTCCATGGCGGCTGGATTTTTACTGACCATGTTCTTTTATAAAGAGGATGGGGCTGAAAAAGCAGAGAAGGGGGAAGCTGCTATAACGCAGCAGGCGGATTCTGCCGCCCCGATAACGATCGTAAGCCCCCTGGTGGGGAAGACGATCAGGCTGGAAGATGTGGAGGATGAAGCATTTTCCTCCGGCATCCTCGGAAAAGGGATTGCCCTTATGCCGGAGGTGGGCGTGTTGTACGCACCGGCGGACGGTACCATTTCAGCCTTCTTCCCCACCGGCCACGCCATCGGCATGACAACGGATGAGGGCGCCGAACTGCTGATACATGTGGGCATGGATACGGTACAGCTTAATGGAAAAGGTTTTACGCCTCTTGCGGCTGCCGGCGACAGGGTGAAAAAAGGACAGAAGCTTCTGGAGTTTGATATGGATATGATCAAAGCAGCGGGATATTCACTGGTTACGCCGGTGCTTGTGACAAATGCCGATGAGATCGGCGAGGTGTTCCCGGCAGAGGCCGGAAAACAGATTCAGGCAGGAGATGGGCTGATCGGTGTGGGCGCATGTATGTAAAGATGGAATGAAGGGAAAAGGGAAACTTTGAGGGGATCGGATATCGCGGCCATCCGGGGGAAACCGGATAGCCGGGGTATTCCGGGAAAGGATAGAAGATCATGCGGAGAGATTTTTTATGGGGCGGCGCTACGGCGGCGAACCAGTGTGAAGGCGGTTTTCGGGAAGGCGGACGGGGCATGGCGATCGTGGATGTCATTCCCCACGGCGTATATCGTATGCCGATCATGAAGGGAACTATGGATTACAGAGATCTGCCTGAGGATACCTATTATCCAGGCAGGGAAGCCATAGATATGTATGGACACTATAAAGAGGATATTGCGCTGTTTGCGGAGATGGGATTTCAGTGTTACCGGTTTTCCTTTTCCTGGTCCAGACTCTTTCCGACAGGAGAGGAGGCGGAGCCGAACCGGGAAGGGCTGCGGTTTTATGATGATATGGTGAACGAGCTTTTGCACTATGGGATCGAGCCGGTGGTGACGCTCTGCCATTTCGATGCACCGCTTTTTCTTGTGGAGAAATACGGTTCCTGGAAGAACCGGAAGATGATAGACAGCTTTTTAAGATACTGTGATACGGTGTTCCGGCATTTTAAGGGAAGAGTCCGATACTGGATCACTTTTAACGAGATCAATATGCTGATGCATCTGCCCTTTATGGGGGCGGGGATCTGTTTGAAAGAAGGGGAAGACGAACTGCGGGTGAAATATCAGGCGGCGCACCACGAGCTGGTGGCTTCGGCGCTGGCGGTAAAGCTGGCGCGGGAGATCAGTCCGGAATTTCAGATAGGCTGTATGCTGGCGGCGGGCAGTGTGTATCCTTATAGCTGTAATCCGACGGATGTCTGGGAGAGTATGAAAAAGGACAGGGAGAACTACTTTTTCATCGATGTGCAGGCTAGGGGGGAATATCCCGGGTATGCGAAAAAATACCTGGCACGGCAGGGCATAGAACTTGAGATGAGGGCTGAAGATACGGAGATTTTAAAAGAAAATACGGTGGACTTTATTTCTCTTTCTTACTATAACAGCCGATGTGTGCGGTCAGACGGCAAAGGAGAGGCAGCCGGCGGAAATGTTTTCGCTTCGGCAAAAAATCCTTATCTGGAATGCAGCCAGTGGGGATGGCCCATTGATCCGATGGGATTCCGCATTACCCTGAACGCTTTGTATGATCGCTATCAAAAGCCCCTGTTTGTGGTGGAAAACGGGCTGGGCGCAGTGGATGCGGTAAAAGAGGATGGAAGTATTGACGATGATTACCGAATCGATTACTTAAGGTCTCATATCCGGGCAATGATGGAGGCGGCGGATGAGGATGGCGTGGATATCATGGGCTATACTCCATGGGGCTGTATCGATCTGGTCAGCGCAACGACGGGGGAAATGTCTAAGCGCTATGGACTCATCTATGTGGATAAGGAGGATGATGGGAAAGGGACGTTAAACCGCGTGCGGAAGAAATCTTTTTACTGGTATAAAGAAGTGATCGCCTCGAATGGAGATAGGCTTTGAGGAGGGAAGGAATAGGGCATCAGCCGGAGACGACGGATGCCTTTTTTCTTTAACCGCTATAGTCCGGCTGGATAAATAGTTTAATTAAATGACATTATTAGCGATTGCTTTCACTAGCAACATCATGGGACGACGCAATTCGTCTTTCATGCCCGGAATATTCATCATTTCTTTTGGTGGCTGTGCTTCTTCCACCACTTCAAGTTTAAAACCACTATTTAGTAAACCCATTAGGATTTGCGTAAGTGTATGATGCTGTTTTGTTACATCACATCCAAGAAAATTTGTTTTTCGTTCTCCGGGATAAAAATAATTATCAAGCGGCCAGTATTGAGGTTTGCCCTCATTGGTATAAATCCAGTCCTGCCCTACGCCAGATGTAAAAATCGGGTGTTCAATGTTGAAAAGAAATACTCCGTCTGGCTTCAATGTTTGATGTATTTTTTGAAATATCTCATCTATATTTTCGATATAGTGCAGAGCCAAATTGGAGACAACGCAATCCCATGTATTTGCCGGATATTCATATTCCTCTATTCCACAAATTCGGTATTCAATCTGAGACTTAGAGTTTCGCTTTTTTGCCTCTTCTATCATTTTTTTGCTTAAATCAATCC
>ERZ808046.1075-NODE-1075-length-14327-cov-3.238105_pt1 | contig 14327 bp, 9 predicted proteins | sample MGYA00380196_ERZ808046 | MGnify/ENA primary metagenome ERZ808046 (study PRJEB31490, sample SAMN06133421) | mouse gut metagenome | isolation source: Z6_2 | host: mice | place: China: Chengdu | collected 2015-05 ...
TGGAAACTTTAGGGAGAGGTTTTGCCTGGCTGGATACAGGAAATCATGATTCGCTTTTAGATGCTTCTGATTTCGTGGCGGCATTCCAGAAACGGCAGGGGCTGTATATTTCCTGTATTGAGGAAATTGCCTACAAGAGGGGATTCATCAACAGGGAACAGCTTTTGAAGCTGGCAGAGCCGCTTATGAAGACAAACTATGGACAATATATGAAAGAAGTTGCGGAAGGCTTGTAAAATACAGCCTTCTTGGCAGTAAAATATGCGTAAAGGGATCAACATTGGTGTATAGTTGGGAATTTCTGTTATAGAAACGGATAGAAAGGGAGAAGATTCATGGGAAAAATTACAGTGGAAACATGTGAAATCGAAGGGCTCAAGGTAATCACCCCTGCGGTGTTCGGAGATGCCCGGGGATATTTCATGGAAACATACAATTATAATGATTATAAGGAAGCAGGGATTGACCAGGTTTTTGTGCAGGATAACCAGTCATCATCTGTTAAGAATGTCTTAAGAGGGCTTCATTTCCAGATCAACCACCCACAGGACAAGCTTGTCCGGGTGATTTCCGGTGAGGTTTTTGATGTGGCAGTAGACTTAAGGCCGGGTTCAAAAACCTTTGGAAAATGGTACGGGGTAGTGCTTTCGGCAGAAAATAAAAAGCAGTTTTTTATACCGAAAAATTTTGCCCATGGATTTATCGTGCTGTCTGACTATGCAGAATTTGCCTATAAATGTACGGATTTTTATCATCCCAATGACGAAGGGGGATTAAAATTTGACGACCCGGATATCGGGGTGGAATGGCCCATAACACCGGACACCAAACTGATCATGTCCGATAAGGATACAAAGTGGGGCGGTATCAAAGAATATGTAAAAAGCAGAGAGAACGGATAGAAAGTATGGAAAGTAACCTTAAGGAGAAGAAAGGGTTTGATTTAAAAAAAATGCCGAAGCCTGTAGGCATTGGTATTTTTTACGGGATATGTATTTTAGTGGCGGCCATGGTGCTTCTGCACAATAACCCCCTGGCTCCTGACCAGCACACGGAAAATTTAAAAAAGTTCTGCGCCTGTGCACTGCTTACGCTGGCATGTATTATTTTCGGCCTTTATTATGACAGAATGTTCATTATACCCAGGGAATTGTTCCAGAGCAGGAAATTAATCTGGAAACTGGCCAAAAATGATTTTAAAAAGCGTTATGCAGGTTCGTACCTTGGCTTTTTGTGGGCGCTGGTGCAGCCGGTGGTGACGGTGCTTATGTACTGGATCGTGTTTGACAAGGTATTCCAGACCCGGAGCCAGTTGGTGGCAAGCGGGGTGGAAGTGCCTTATGTGCTGCATTTAACGGCAGGTCTTGTGCCATGGTTTTATTTTTCCGAGGCGATCACGAACGGGACCAGCGCCCTTCTGGAATACAGCTATCTGGTAAAAAAGGTTGTGTTCAACATCAGCATCCTTCCAATCATCAAACTGATTGCAGCTACCTTTATCCATGTTTTTTTTGTAGCCGTTCTTCTGGCAGTGGCGGTATTTTACGGCTATTATCCCAATATTTATACGATACAGGTGGTATACTACAGTTTCTGCCTGTTTGTACTGGTGCTGGCCATGAGCTACTGCACCTGTGCAGTGGTGGTATTTTTTAAGGATCTGGCGCAGATTATCAATATCGGGTTACAGGTTGGCATGTGGGCTACGCCTATTTTGTGGAATATCGATATGCTCAACAATGATAACCTGATTACGCTTTTTAAATTAAATCCGCTGGTTTACATTGTTAACGGCTACCGGAATGCAATTTACGGTGATGAGTGGTTTTTTGAGCACTTTTATTCCTCCACATATTTCTGGATTTTTACAGTTACCTTGTTCTGTATTGGTTCTTTGATTTTTAAAAGGCTGAAAGTGCACTTCGCAGATGTGCTGTAGCACTGGGAGATATGGGGATGGATGAGAAGAAAATTGCCATACAGGTAAAAAAACTGGAGAAGGCATATAAACTTTATGACAAGCCCTCGGACAGGCTAAGGGAGTCCCTGGGGCTTTCCAGAAAGAAGCGTTATAAAGAGCATTATGCTTTAAAAAGGGTGGATATGACCATTTACCAAGGGGAAACGGTAGGAATTATCGGTACCAATGGTTCGGGAAAGTCCACCATATTAAAGATCATAACAGGCGTGTTAAACCCCTCCGGCGGGCAGGTCAGTGTCAATGGACGGATCTCCGCTCTTTTAGAGCTTGGCGCCGGATTTAATATGGAATATAACGGCATAGAAAATGTATACTTAAACGGTACCATGATCGGCTTTTCCGAAAAGGAGATTGAAGCCAAAATGGATGACATTTTAGAATTTGCAGATATAGGAGATTATGTTTATCAGCCTGTCAAGACTTATTCAAGCGGTATGTTTGTACGGCTTGCTTTTGCCGTTGCCATCAATATTGAGCCGGAAATCCTGATTGTAGATGAGGCTTTGTCGGTGGGGGATGTGTTTTTTCAGGCAAAATGTTATCATAAATTTGAAGAATTTAAGAAAATGGGGAAGACTATCTTGTTTGTAAGCCATGATTTGAGCAGCATCAGTAAATACTGTGATAAAGTAGTTCTGCTGAATCAGGGGGTCAAGCTGGGGGAGGGAAGCCCCAAGGAAATGATCGATGCTTATAAGCAGGTATTAGTAGGACAGTATCCGCTTCCGGAAGACGGGGACGGAAACCTATCCGGGGATAAGGAGGTTAAAGCGGCCGCAGCAAAGACCGGGGAAGGGGTCACGGAACACGGAGCTGTGGTAAACCCGGATTTACTGGAGTATGGAACCAAAGCGGCTACGATAGAGGACTATTATGTGACGGACGAAGAAGGCAGGAATACCAGCGCCATCATCAAGGGACAGATGTGCAGTGTACATATGAGGGTGCGGTTTTCGGAGGATATCCCGGAGCCTATTTTTGCGTTCAGCATCAAAAATATCAAAGGTGTGGAGATCACAGGAACCAACACCATGCTGGAGAAGGCATTTTTGGAACCAGTTACGGCGGGGAGCGTCAAGGAGATTACCTTTACCCAGAAAATAGATTTACAGGGAGGGGAGTATCTTCTTTCTCTTGGAGTGACCGGATATGAAAATGAGGATTTCAAGGTCTACCACAGGCTGTACGACGTGCTGAATATGACGGTGATTTCAGACAAAGATACGGTCGGATATTATGATACCAATTCAAAAGTGAGGGTGAAAGATGTACCTATATGAACAGCAGAAAGGAAGCAGGATATGAGCGAGGAAAGAAGAAGGCACACGCCGATTCACTTAAGTGAGGAAGAACTGCTCTCAAAGCTTCCGGCCCAGATAGGGAAGGTGAAATTAGATTATCAGTTTTATCCGGGAAAGGATCTGTACAGCGACGGGGAGATCGAGGACAAGATTCTTTCCATCGTAAAAAATGCCGCGCATGTGGAGTATCCTTCTATTATAGAAGAAAGCAGGAGCTGGCCCATTTTATATCACTTATCCTCCCTAAGGGGGAATATTGTGGACTGGCTTCCCATAAAGTCAACAGACAAGGTGCTTGAAATCGGTTCCGGGTGCGGCGCAATTACGGAAAAGCTGGCAGAAAAGGCCAAAAGTGTCACCTGCGTGGATTTGTCTGCCAAAAGAAGCCGCATCAACGCCTATAGGAATCAGGATAAAGACAATATTGAAATCCATGTGGGGAATTTCAGCGATATCGAGCCGTCCCTTGGGGAAGACTATGATTTTGCCTGCATGATTGGCGTGTTTGAGTATGGTCAGTCCTATATACATACCAAGACGCCCTACGAAGATTTCTTAAAGATCATGATGAAGCATGTAAAAAAAGAGGGCTGTATCGTAATTGCCATAGAAAATAAATTTGGATTAAAATATTGGGCAGGCTGTCAGGAGGACCATGCCGGTGCCTACTTCTGCGGACTGGAGGGCTACCCGGAAGGGGGAAGCGCCCGTACCTTTACCCGGCCAGGATTGGAAAAGATCTTTAAAAACTGCGGCGTGGAGAACTATTCTTTTTATTATCCTTATCCTGATTATAAATTTCCAACGGTAATTTATTCAGACAGGCGGCTCCCTCACCAGGGCGAGCTGACAGATAATATCCGCAACTTTGACCGGGACAGAATGGTGCTTTTTAATGAAAAGTATGTGTTTGACGGAACCATACAGGACGGCCTTTTTGATGTATTTTCCAATTCCTATCTGGTGATGATAGGAGGAGAGGCCAACACCTGTTATGTAAAATATTCCAATGACCGGGCGGGAAAATATGCCCTGCGGACGGATATTGTGGATACGCCTGACGGCAGGGTGGTACGGAAAATACCCATGAATGAGCAGGCGGCAGGACATATCAGAGGAATGAAACAGGCTTATGAACTTTTAAAAGACAGATATGAGGGCAGCGGGCTTTCTATCAATGCCTGCCAGATTACCAAAGAAGGGTATGCCCAGTTCCCTTATGAAAAGGGTGTTACGCTGGAAGAGCTGCTGGACGAATGTCTGGAACGGGATGATATGGAAGAATTTCACAGGCTCTTTGACAGGTATTATGAGCTGGTTTCTTATGGAAGCGACAAGCCGGTGACGGATTATGACCTGATATTTGCCAATATTCTGGTGGACGGTGATAAATGGACGGTCATTGATTATGAATGGACTATGAAAAGACAGATACCGCCTCAGGAGATTGCTTTCAGAGCGGTTTACTGCTATGTTCTTGAGGAAGAAAAACGTAACAGGCTGGATCTGGACGCCATCATGAGAAAACTTGGCATTACGGAAAAGATGGCCGATAGTTACCGGAGGAAAGAGGCAAAGTTCCAAAAGCAGGTGACTGGAAAACGCATGTCCATGGGGGAGATCCGTTCTCTTATCGGCACTTACTGTATTGAACCTAAAACATTGATGGAATATCATCTTAAGAAGATACTGGATGAGAGAATTCAGATTTATTTTGATAATGGAAAAGGGTTTCAGGAGGAAAACTCCTACTATATGCCCGACGTATATGAAGATGAAAGCCTTGTCTGCGCGCAGATTCCTTTTGACGGGAATGTGAAGACACTTAGAATCGACCCGGCAGACTGTTCCTGTATGGTAAAGATTTTAAAGCTTGATTTAAACGGTGTAGATGTGCCCTTCCAGAAAAAATTCATACAGACAAACGGGAAAATGGTGAAGCCAGGATGTTATGTTTTTGATACACAGGATCCGAATCTGTGCATTATGGTTTCTGAACTTGCCATGGATGTTGAAAATGAACTTACTATAGAGATGGAGGTCAGTCCTGTGCCCAAGGATATGGCGCAGGATATGATGGGAGCCGTTAAGAAGGTATTTTAAATGGCAGTGAAGGTATTCTGGCTTTGCGGTTTTTGACATGAGGCAAAAGTGAGGTTGTGCAGGTGACTTTTTTGAAGCAGAAATTGAAACAGATATTGATCAATAAGTGTCATAGAATATACGAAAAAGAAGTTTTTGATAAGGATCTAAGCTATGACAGGTGGATTCGGGAACAGGAGAAAAATGTTGAGAGTAGAGAGGAAAAATCTGACAAAATAGATAATAATCTGACAAATGATTTGGAAATGGAAGAATATGCCAGATGTAAAAAGGAAAATGACGGAAAAAATGCAGAATATGGCAAAAAATGTCGACTGGTGAAAGCGGATGGTAAAAAGATGCTGCTGGTCAATTGTCAGGTTTTTTTTGAAAATATTTCTAAGATCCTGGAAAAGACAGAGGCAGATATCCTTCTGTTTATGTTTTATGAAGGACAGGTCAGTGAAATTGGTTTTAAGCTCATAGGAAGACAATTTTCCGAAAATGAAGATGCGGTTCTGGTCTATGGGGATGAGGATGTTTTGGAAGATGGGGAGCGGATGAATCCATGGTTTAAACCAGACTGGTCCCCGGATCGTTTTCTGTCTTCTTTTTATTTCGGTGGACTTGTGGCAGTCAGGACTACAGCCGCGCAGGCCGTATACGCTGGCTTTGCAGGGGAGGAAGCAGCGCCCTTTGCGTTCCTTTGGGAACTGCTGAAAAGATATCATGCCTTTGAGCCGGGACATGAAGACGGCAGGATGCCGGTCAGGCATATCAGACAGGTATTATACCATAGTAAAAAAGAGGGTTACGGGCAGATAAAGGACTGGAAACTGCCCGGTGCTGCGACGAAGGAAATGAAGGGAAAGCTGCCGCCTCTGATTTCCATTGTGATTCCCTCTAAGGATAACACGGAAGCGCTTTTTCAGTGTGTGGATTCACTGATAGAAAGAACCAGGACAAGGCATCCTGTTGAATTGATCCTGGTGGATAACGGAAGCCGGGAAGAAAACAGGCAGAAAGTGGACAAAAAGGTGAGCGGGCTAAAGGGATCCGGGCTGTTTTCCTGTCAGTATTTGTATGAGCCGATGCCCTTTAATTTTTCCCGGATGTGCAATAAGGGGGCACAGGCAGCGCAGGGAGAGCTCCTTCTTTTTCTCAATGACGATATGGAAATTATCCAGCCGGACTGGCTGGATCTGATGGCAGAAAAGGCACAGCTTTCCTATGTAGGGGCGGTGGGGGCCAAGCTTCTGTATCCGGATTCATCGAAAATCCAACATGCAGGCATTACCAATCTGCGGGTAGGCCCTGCCCATAAGCTTCAGTTTCTGGATGATAAGGAAGTGCATTATTTTGGCATGAACCGGGGCGTCCACAATATGCTGGCAGCTACGGGGGCATGTCTGATGATGCAAAAAGCCGTTTTCAAACAGGCCGGAGGCTTTTACGAAGGACTGGCAGTGGCTTTTAATGATGTGGATTTGTGCTATTCAATCTATGAAAAGGGATATTATAATGTTGTAAGAAATGATGTGGCACTCTACCACCATGAGTCTTTAAGCAGAGGAAATGACGGGGAGTCCGAAGAAAAGCAGTTACGGCTCCTTAGGGAAAAGGATATCCTTTATGAAAGGCATCAAAAGCTGTATGGACAGGACCCCTTTTACCACCCATACCTTACTACGGATATGCTGGAATCGGAATATGCTCCGGCCTACCACTATCAGGTGACGCTGGATATGCCCTGGTCGGAGGTATCGCCCTGTACGAAAGAGGTTATGCAGGCGCGGGAAGATCAGTGCCTAAGGGTCGGCATGGAGTGTGCCATGGACATTTATAAATGGCAGTATGGGGTATCCCCCAAAAAGGGGAACGTAAAGCCGGTGCCGTCGGATATGGGTTATTATTTCCAGGGGTATTCCTTTGTGATTGGGGCGGATAACGCCTGTTATGTTAAAAAACTGCTGTTAAGAAATCAGGACAGCGGGCAAATATGGGCGGTACCCATTGAAAGCAGGTACCGAAAGGATATCAGAAATAATCTGAAAGACCAGATAAATGTAGATTTGACGGGATTTGCCGCAAAGCTGCACAGGGATGCAGTTCCCGCCGGGGTGTACAGGTTCGGTATGCTGGCAAAAGACCGGTGCTCCAGATCAAAACTGGTAAACTGGAGCAATTGGGTGCTGGAGGTGACGGAAAATGGAGAGTAAGGAAGAATGCCGGGAAGAAAACAGGACACAGGAGATGGATTACCGTGACGCTTATGAAAAGGAGCACCTGCGTAATGCGGATCTGGCAGGACGGGTTGCGGCTTTGGAGGCTAAGTGTGATGACCTGACCTTTAAACTCAACAGGATTAAAAACAACCCCCTCTGGAAGATGTCCGCGCCTCTGCGGAAATGTATGCATTTTGTGATCCGTCAGCGTGACAGGATTAAGAACTGCGGAAACATAAGAGGATTGATTGCCAAGATGAGGTATAAAACAATTGAGCATCAGGCAATGCAGAATTATGGCACCAGAAGTTTTCCCACACCGGAGGAAGCGGAAAGGCAGAGAGAGGAAAAATTCCTGCGGATGCCTAAAATCAGCATTTTAGTCCCTTTGTATAATACACCCCAGTCTTTTTTACGGGAAATGATTGAATCTGTGACGGCCCAGACTTATGAAAACTGGGAATTGTGCCTGGCTGACGGCTCTGAAGGCGGGTATGAATATGTAGAGGAGATCGTCAGGGAGTACCAGCAGGCGGCGGGGGAAAAGATCCGCTACCAGAAGCTTTTGAAAAACGAGGGCATTTCGGGCAACACAAACCAGTGTCTGAAACTGGCCACCGGGGAGTACATTGGACTTTTTGACCAGGACGCCCTGCTGAACCCAAGCGTGCTGTATGAATACGTGAAGGTGATCAACGAAAAGGATGCGGACTACATTTACTGTGATGAGACGACCTTTAAAGGCAGGGACATCAACAAAATGCTTACCATGCATTTTAAACCGGACTATGCCATTGACAACTTAAGGGCCAACAATTACATCTGCCATTTCAGTGTGTTTGCAAGGACCCTTTTAGACGGCACGGAGCTGTTCCGCAGTAAGTTTGACGGCAGCCAGGACCACGATATGATCCTGCGTCTTACAGACAGGGCGCGGCATGTGGTTCACGTTCCCAAGCTCCTGTATTACTGGAGAAGCCATCCGGCCAGTGTGGCGTCCAATATTGAGGCCAAGCCCTATGCCATAGAAGCGGCCAAAGGGGCGGTGGCGGATCATCTGAAAAGGCATGGGTACCAGCATTTTGAGATCACGTCCACCAGGGCCTTTGAGACGATTTTCAAAATCCGTTATCAGATCATGGGAAGTCCTTTGATTTCCATTGTGATTGCCAATAAAGACCATGCGTCGGACTTGAAAAGATGCATTACTTCTATATTAGAGAAGTCCACCTATGAAAATTTTGAGATAATTGTCGTGGAAAATAACAGCACAGAAAAGGAAATTTTCGACTATTATCAGGAACTTGAAGAAAATGGGAAGGTTCGAATCGTTACTTATGAGGGAACTTTCAATTATTCGGCGGTGAATAATTTAGGAGCCTCTAAAGCTGCGGGGCAGTATATACTGCTGCTGAACAATGACACTCAGGTCATTACCGTCAACTGGATAGAGGAACTTCTGATGTATGCCCAGCGGGAAGACGTGGGCGCGGTGGGAGCCAAGCTTTATTATGCGGATAAGACCATCCAGCACGCAGGCGTGGTTCTGGGACTGGGAGCCCACAGGACGGCGGGGCACAGCCATTACAAACAGCACCGGGAAAATCTGGGCTATATGGGGCGGCTGTGCTATGCCCAGAATGTTTCTGCGGTAACAGGAGCCTGCCTGCTGGTGAAGAAATCTGTTTTTGACGAGGCGGGAGGACTGGATGAATCCTTTGCAGTCTCCTTGAATGATGTGGATTTTTGTCTGAAATTAAGGGAAAAAGGGTACCTGAATGTGTTTACGCCTTTTGCGGAGCTGTACCATTTTGAGTCCATATCGAGAGGGCTGGATGATAACGGTGAGAAGGCACAGCGGTATAGCAAAGAGTCGGAGCAGTTTAGAAACAAGTGGAAAAATGTGCTGGAAGCTGGGGACCCGTACTATAATGTGAATTTTTCCCTTGACAGAAGCGACTTTGCTTTGAAAATCTGAGGGGGTTATGATAAAATAGTAACAAGGCATGTTTGAAAAATGATAGCAATATATAAAATAAAAATCAGGAGGGTACGAAATGAGCTACAAAGAACAATACGATTTCTGGCTGGAAGACGATTATTTTGACCAGGCAACCAAGGATGAGCTGCGTGGGATCGCCGGTGATGAGAAGGAAATTGAAGACCGTTTTTATAAGGAACTGGAATTTGGTACCGGCGGCCTTCGCGGGGTGATCGGCGCGGGCACCAACCGTATGAACATTTACACGGTGAGAAAGGCAACCCAGGGACTTGCCAACTACATAATCAGTCAGGGAGGCAGGGAAAAGGGAGTTGCAATTGCATATGATTCCAGAAGGATGTCACCGGAATTTGCCGATGTGGCGGCTCTTTGTCTGGCAGCAAACGGGATCAAGGCGTATGTGTTTGATGCACTCCGCCCCACACCGGAACTTTCTTTTGCACTTAGAACGCTTCACTGTATTTCGGGTATCGTTATTACGGCAAGCCATAATCCCCCGGAGTATAACGGCTACAAGGCATACTGGGAGGACGGCGCACAGGTGACTGCTCCCAAGGATAAGGAAATTATCGAAGAGGTAAAGAAAGTAACGGATTATCATCAGGTTAAGACCATGGATAAGGATGCGGCCATAGCGGCAGGCCTTTATCAGGTGATTGGCAAAGAGATCGACGATGCTTACATGGAAGAACTGAAAAAGCAGATCATCCATCCTGAAATCATTAAGGAAGTTGCCGATGACATTAAGATCGTTTACTCTCCTTTCCACGGTACGGGAAATGTGCCTGTAAGAAGAATTCTTTCAGAGCTGGGATTCAAGCATGTGTATGTGGTGCCGGAGCAGGAGCTGCCAGACCCCGATTTCACGACGCTGGATTATCCTAACCCGGAAGATCCCAAGGCATTTGAACTGGCCCTTAAACTTGCAAAGGAAAAGAACGCGGATATTGTACTGGCCACTGACCCGGATGCAGACCGTCTCGGTATTTATGCACTGGATACCAGCTCCGGGGAGTATATTCCCTTCACAGGCAATATGTCCGGTATGCTGATAGCAGAATATATTTTAAGGGAAAGAACGGCTACAGGCACTATGCCGGAGAATCCCGCACTGGTGACCACTATCGTTACCACCAACATGGCTGCAGCCATTGCAAAGGATTACAATGTAAAATTCATTGAAGTGCTTACAGGATTTAAATATATCGGAGAGCAGATCAAGCTCTTTGAGCAGACCGGCTCTAACAACTATGTATTCGGCCTGGAAGAAAGCTACGGCTGTCTGGCAGGCACCCATGCAAGGGACAAGGATGCCGTGGTTGCAGTTATGTGTCTGTGTGAAATGGCTGCATGGTGCAAGAAGAACGGAATCACTGTATGGGATCAGATGCTGAAGCTTTATGAAAAATATGGTTATTATAAAGAAACCCAGTATGCGATCACGCTGAAAGGGATCGATGGTTCCAAACAGATTGCAGAGATGATGGATAAATTAAGAAACGATCCGCCTAAGAACTTCGGGGAACTGGCAGTAAAGGAATTCAGGGATTATGACAGGGATGTGACAAGAGATCTGGAAACAGGAGAGGAAAGACCTACCGGCCTGCCTAAATCGAACGTCCTTTACTTTGACCTGACCAATGATTCCTGGTGCTGTGCACGTCCTTCCGGTACAGAGCCGAAAATCAAATTCTATATGGGCGTGAAAGGAACCAGCATTGAAGACGCTCAGGACAGGGTGGAAAAACTGACAGAAGCGCTTAAGTCCTATATCTAAAATTTTAGACGCATAAATAGTAAGAATCATTGCAGAGCGTGTTTGGAAACTTTCTCAAACACGCTCTAGCAATACTTATCCAGACAAAATCCCCACGGCAGACAAGAGGTACTAGAATATGGGAAAAATTATGAAAGTCAGCAATTTAAAGAAAACACTTCGTTATTTAAAGAAGAACGGAATCAGGCAGGCATATTATGCCATGAAGGAAAGGGTGCAGACAGAAATTGCGGACGACTATGCCTATCAGCCGCCGGAGGAAAAGGAACTTCAAAGGCAGGTAAAAGACGGGGAACGTTTCTCGGTCAAATTCAGTATTCTTGTTCCGGCCTTTGAGACGGAAGAAAGATATTTAAGGGCAATGATTGATTCGGTCCTGTCCCAGACATACGGCAATTTTGAGCTGATCCTTGCAGACGCCAGCGCAACCAAGGCTGTGGAGGATGTGGTCAAATCTTATGGGGACGGACGGATCAAGTACAGGCGGCTGAAACAGAATGCAGGCATTTCTTCCAATACCAATCAGGCCCTTATGTATGCCACGGGAGACTATGCAGGGCTTCTCGACCATGATGATGTACTGACACCGGACGCCCTCTATGAGATGGCGGCCTGTATTGATGAATATGAAAAAAAGGATGTCCAACTGCAATTGCTCTATTCTGATGAGGATAAATGTGACAGTGAACAGATACACTATTATGAGGTGAACCGGAAACCGGGCTTTAATCTCGACCTGATGTTAAGCAACAATTATATCTGCCATTTTATGGTAATAAAGCGGCAGTTACTGCAGGAACTTGGGTTCCGCAGTGTGTGTGACGGCGCTCAGGATTATGATGTGGCTCTGCGGGCAGTAAATGTGATGCTGGGCAAGGATAAGATGCGTACGAAAAAGATGGAGATCCCGGTTGCCCATATCCCCAGAGTCCTGTATCACTGGCGCTGTCATGAGCATTCCACTGCGGAAAATCCTGCCAGCAAGCAGTATGCCTATGATGCCGGAAAGCGGGCCGTGGAGGATTTCCTGCGGGCCAGAGGATGGAAGGGGAGTGTTTCCCATCTGCGGCATCTGGGATTCTACCGGGTGGACTACCAGCCGGGGCTTTTAGTCAACAGAGTGGATACGGCGGTGGTAGGCGGAAAGCTGATTGATAAAAAAAATCTTGTCATAGGCGGAATCTATACGGCTGACGGAAAAGGGCTTTATCAGGGGCTTCACAAGGAATACAGCGGTTACATGCACAGGGCGGCATTACAGCAGGAAGCAGAGATGGTGGATGTCCGGTGCATGAAGGTGTCCCGGGAGGCGGAAACCGTTCTGGAGGAAATGCTGGGGCTTCCCTATTTACAGCATCCGGGAAACGGACGCTTTGACTGGCAGGACTGTTTAAACGATACGGTAGACTTTGTGGATTTGAGCAGAAGGTTCTGCGGGAAAATCCGGGAGATGGGATATAGGATCGTGTGGGATCCTGCCATGACAGAAAAAATTAAAATGCAGAATGAGGATGCTTAAATGGCAAAGACCACCGTGGTGATACCTAATTATAATGGAATAAAATATATTGACGGTTGTTTAAGGTCTCTTTACAAAGGTTCTGTCCATCCAGAGATCATTTTGGTGGATAACGGCTCCACGGACGGCAGCCTTTCCCTTGTAAAGGAAAAATATCCTTTGGTGAAAGTGATAGAATTTACTGAAAATACCGGATTTTCAAAGGCGGTCAATGCAGGGATCAGGATGGCACGGACAGAATATGTGCTCCTCCTAAACAATGATACAGTTTCAGGTCAGGAGATGATGGCCTGTCTGGAAAAGGCCATGGATGATGATCCGGGAATTTTTTCCGCCGGGGCCAAGATGATCAGCCTTCATGATAGAAATAAGCTGGACGGGGCGGGAGATTTTTACTGCGCCCTTGGCTGGGCCTATGCCAGGGGAAAAGATAAGCCTGTGGACAGTTATGATAAAGAGGGCCGCATTTTTTCCGCATGTGCAGGAGCGGCTATTTACAGACGCGGGTTGTTTGATAAAATCGGATATTTTGATGAAAATCATTTTGCCTATCTGGAAGATATCGATATAGGGTATCGGGCAAATATTTATGGTTATCCTAATAAATATGCGCCAGAGGCGGAGGTATTCCATGCCGGAAGCGCGGTCAGCGGATCGCGGCATAATGAATTCAAGGTGAAGCTTTCTGCCAGAAACAGTATTTACCTTATTTATAAGAACATGCCCTTTTTACAGATAATCATAAATTTTCCTCTGCTGCTGGCAGGGTATCTGATCAAATTCCTCTTCTTTTCACTGAAAGGAATGGGGGGCGCATACGGAAAAGGACTGTTGGAGGGGATAAAACTGTCCGTATCCGGGGAGGGCCGGAAAAACAAGGTAAAATTCCGTATACGAAACATAAAAAATTATCTGTGGATACAGGGACAGTTGTGGATCAATATATTATTAAGACTTTCTTAATTATGAAGGGTTGCTTAAATATTAAGGCTTACTCAATTTTGAGTTGTGCTTTCTGGAATAATATTGTAGAATATTTGCAAGAAGGTAGCAGGATATGATTAAGGATAATCAAAAGTATTTTAATAGACTGCACTTGTTGGTAGATGCTGGGATTGTGGCAATCTCTTACTTGCTTGCATGGTATATAAAGTTTGGCACCGTATTTGCAGATACGGAGCCAGGCGTAGGCGCACTGGATACGAGGATCTATTTTAGTTACCTCTATTTTGTTGTACCTGAATATATTATTCTTTACTACTTCTTTAATATGTATGCACCAAAGCGCGCCACGAGGCGGAAATATGAGCTGGAAGGCATTATAAAGGCCAACTGTGTGGGAATCGTGCTCTTTATTGTGTTCCTGTATATGATTCATCAGCCTCATTTTTCCCGTTTTATGATGGGTGCTTTTTTTGCAGTAAATATTATCCTGACAAC
>ERZ808046.1076-NODE-1076-length-14278-cov-3.179424_pt1 | contig 14278 bp, 10 predicted proteins | sample MGYA00380196_ERZ808046 | MGnify/ENA primary metagenome ERZ808046 (study PRJEB31490, sample SAMN06133421) | mouse gut metagenome | isolation source: Z6_2 | host: mice | place: China: Chengdu | collected 2015-05 ...
TTTTCGATTTTTCCATATATTACCGAAAAATACGCTTAAAATGCTGCTCAACAAGCTAAAAGATATACGTTATCACTGACATGATCAAAATTTCTTCTGCCTCTGTTCGTCAAATTTACTGACCTGTAAGAATCTCCTGCGGCGACCAGTAATATTTACCGTCTTCTAAAGAAAGTTCTTCTAAGACCGGTTGACCCAACGCCTTCGACGCAGCAAGGGAAAATATCGCTTCTGCATATTTTCCCTTATCTGCCGATACGGTTCCTAGCATCTTTCCGGCGTTCACTGCTTCTATCCCTGGCGTTGTGCCATCGATCCCCACCAGCTTGATATTCTTCTTTCCCGCCCGTTCCAATGCATCTATCGCTCCTAACGCCATATCATCGTTATTACATACCACAAGCTCAATCATATCTGGATATTTCTCAAGCCACTGCTCCATCAATGCTGAAGCCTGGCTTCGTTCCCAATTCGCTATACCACCCGTAATCTTTTCGATCGGTACCCCGCCATCTTTCAATGTCTGAATAGACCACTCGGTCCGAATCAAAGAGTCCTGATGGCTGCTCTCGCCTTCTAACATCACATAGCTGATCACTCCATCTCCATTCATGTCCAAGCTAGCCGGATCCTTCCGGTACTGATCCACCACAATGCTTCCCTGCAGGATCGCGGACTCCCTGGCCACCACTCCTACATAATAAAGCTGATCCCAACGATCCATATCCTCTTCCACCGGCTGACGATTAAAGAACACCACCGGAATCCCCGCTGTCATTGCCTTGTCAATCATCGCCGAAGCCGCTGTCCGGTCTACCGGATTGATGCACATCACGTCGCAGCCCAACGAAATAAAACGTTCCACTTGATTATTTTGGGTGTTCTGACTTCCCTTAGCATCTTGAATATCCAGGGTCACTTTGATGCCATGCTTTTGCTCATACTCTTTCGCGCAGTTCTCCATCTCTCCCCGGATGTTATTAATAAATGTATCATCCCCTCGATACAGACTCACTCCAATTCGTAATGATTTTTTCGTTTCTTCCGCTTTCAGGCTTCCACAACCGGCAAGTACGGCTAACACACATAAACCAGCCAAAAGCTGCTGATAGAACCTGTTTCTTCCTCCCATCCTTTCACCCCCGACTTTTTATCATTTCCCTGCCCAAACACGCAAAAGCCACTTCCCTTATTCAATCGGATACAGCAGCTTTTCATACTCCGTTCTGCGCAGATCCTCCCGTCGGATGTAATGACTCTCCAGATATCCTAGTGCCGGAACCAACTGATTGCCAGCCAGTTCTACCGCCGTCCTCACGCTCAGATATCCGGCAGTAAAATCATCCGTAATGCAAAGTCCCCGAATCACTCCTCGATCCAGATAGTTAAGCAGACGAACCGTAGTTCCTCTTCCATACAGACCGCCGATTCCCGCCGTCCTCTCTCCATCAGATAGAACCTGAGCCGCTTCGGTTAGACTTACTGGATCTAGCGCAATCATCACTGCCCGGCCAAAATCCTGTTCCCACACAGTCTCCACCTGCTTCTTCCGTTCATCTGCCTGTCCCCCCTGCAAACAAATCACTTCACAACCTGCTGCTGTCAATACATTCTCAATCCCATCCTCAAACTGCCGGCTTATCTGGTCTGACTGCCGCTTGCCTAACAAGTAAAACCGTTGTCCAATTGGCTGTTCTGCCAGCACTTGTTTTGCCAGTTCCTGTCCCATCTGATAATAATCAAAGGTAATCCGGGCCGAAAGTTCATCTCCTACCGAAGAAAATTCCGAGTTCAAAAACACCAGCGGAACACTCACCCGTTTATCTGCCTGCAGCTGTAAGATCTGTCCAGAATCCACCGGTGATACCACAATGGCCCGGCTTCCATCCTGCTGCTCCCGCAATATCAGCTCCTCCTGCTGTTTTTTGCTCCCCTCATCATACAAGGTAATAAAGCTGACATCCACATTGTACTCGATAGCCGCTCGGTCCATACCTTTGCGGAAATTGACATAGTTGTCATCCACGGTATCCTCCACGATCACCGAGATCGCATAGACCTGCGTTTCCTTCTCCTTGATAATCAGATCTGTGGAGGACAGAAGAAATAAAAGCACCAGAACCATCCCATACAAAATCCAGAAAATTCTCTCCTTACGGTTACTCATGGCTTCTCCCTTTCTGTCAGTTCCTGATAAGATACCGCTGGCAGACAAATGCGAATCCGGGTGCCTTCATCCGGCTCCGAATCTATAGACAACCCATACTCCTCACCAAAATACAGGCGTATTCGTTCATTGACATTTTTCACTCCAATCCCTGAACCACGGCGAGAGGAGGCATGGGGCTTTCCGGATAAAATCTGTTCCACCTGCTCTCCAGTCATACCCAGACCATTATCCGCCACCAGAAAACAGAGCTTTCCTTCCTTAAGTCCTGCTTTCACTAAAATCTCACCATCCCCATCCATGAATTCCATCCCATGATAAATAGCATTCTCCACCAGAGGTTGCAACATCAGCTTCAAAGATGCCAAACCAAGAATCTCCGGTTCTTCTTCAATCCGGTAGGTAAACTTATTCTTAAACCGCATCTGCTGAATCATCAGATAATTGCGCACATGTTCCAGTTCATCCCTCACAGGAATAATGCTTTTGCCCTTACTGAGACTGATTCGGAAAAAACGTGCCAGAGCTGTCACCACCCGCACCGCCTCATTCTTCTGTTCATTCTCGATCATCCACACAATAATATCCAGGGTATTGTAGAGGAAATGGGGATTGATCTGAGACTGCAAAGTATCAAATTCACTCTTTCGCTTCGATTCATGCTCTGCCACAATATCCTGCATCAGCTCCTGAATCCGCTTCGCCATATCTCCAATGGAACGCCCTAGATGCTGAATCTCATAAGAACCACCTGTGTAAACTTCCGTATCCAGCTCACCCGCCTCGAGTGCATTGACCGATTTTTCCAGTTCCTGAATCGGTGCTGTGATGCGGGATGAGATATAAGCATTGATCATTGCCAACAAAAACACGAAAAACGCCGCCACAAATACCACAAACAATTTCGTCTTGATACTGTTTAAGGAAAATCCCCGTTCCGGCATCACACCGATAATCTTCCATCCGGTATAGCCAACGGATTTTACAGCAAGATCCCGCTTTTCTCCCAGATATATCTCCTGATAATTGCCATCCCGATATCTGGCCGCCTCTTCCAGATTTTCCCCGGTAAGTCCGGCATCGATCAGCTGCATGCGGGGATGATAGATCAAATCTCCCCAAGCGCTGACCAGATAGAGATAGCCCCCGTTTCCCATAGCTACATTATCCAAAAGCTGCTTTAAACTTCCATAGGTGATGTCAATCAACAGCACTCCCTGATCGGTAGCCGTGCCCTGCGTGATTTCCACTGCCCGCGAAAGGGAGATAACCCAGCGATACTGATTTTCGCTATTATCGAAAATGTACTGTACATGTGGCAAACTAAAATGCAGGTTATCCGTCCGTTCCAGCGTATTCTGAAACCATTCTTCTCTAGTCACATCCATCCCCGTCTTCAGACGGGCCGCCGGCATGGCCGCCAGCAACTCCCCTTCCTTCGAGAGTAGCGCTATATTGGAAATCTGATCCTTATTGTTGTCATAGAGCAAAGTAAACTCGCTGTTTATCGACTTTTCTGACAAATCCGCATTTTTAATCACCCCATAATACAACGAATCCGACAGCTTCATGATCGTCCGCAAGTAAGAATCTACTGACAAATTCACCTGGTTAATTACCGTTTGGTTCTCCTCCCGAATCGCCTCTGTCAGCTGTCCGGCCAGACGTCCATACACCGATATCCCGATCAGCAGAATCATGACCAACGCGCTGATCGTAAAATAAACAAAAATCGTATAACGGATGCTGGTTTTCTGAAAAAAATCCGGTTTTCTGGTTTTTGCCATGAAATCCTCCTATTTTTCTCCCTGCTGTTCAACCACTTCTGAATTTCGTTGGAGAGACGCCGTATTTTTTCTTAAACACATAGCTGAAATAATTCTGCTCCTGGTAGCCCACTTTCCGGGCAATCACATACGTCTTGTCATTCGTTTCATTTAGCAATTCCACGGCCTTATTCAATCGCACCTCCGTCAAATAGGCCACATAGGTCTTGCCCGTCTCCTTGCGGAACATGGTAGAAAAATAAGCCGGGCTCATGTGAAGTTGACGACAAATCATCTCCACCGATAAATCTGGGTCCGGATAATGCTCCTGGATATACTGCCTGGCTTCCTCAATCACCTGACGGTTCGTCGTGTCGCGACGCCGATTGATGGCTTCATTCATCTGACAGGCCACTTGCGTCAACCACATGGTAAATTCTTCTCGTTGCTGTCCGCTGTCCATCCGCTTCATAACACCATCATCCGTATCAAATATCTGGCATAAATCCATGTCATACTGTTGCATCAGACGGGTCACACAATTGACCAGCGATAAGCGATACACCTGATATTGACGGGCATGTGCTTTGACATCATCCATCCGGGCCATCAGCTCCCGTACCACTGTCTCGATACTCTCCTGCGTTCCGAATTTGATGGCCGCAGTCAGCTCCAACTCGTCTTTTTCCTCCAGTTGCAGCTTTCCTCGGCTGACCGGTTCCATATCATTAATGTAGATCGTTCCTCCTGTTCCCACAATTGCCTTATAACCTAGAGCATCCATCGCTGACTGATAAGACTCTCCCACACGCTCCGGCTGCAGGCTGCTGTGTCCCACCCCAATCGTCACCGTCACCTCCAGAATCCGACGGATTTCTTTACAGATATCGCCCAAAAGATCGATAAAACTAGTCTGAGTGTTCCGTTCATCAATCGCAGTAAGAATGGTAATGCCACCCGTGGAATTGAAAATGGTAAAACGGAAGTATTCTCGTAGATTGTCTTCCACTAGTTGCCGGACTGAGATGGGAATCAACTTCTGCTCCTGCTCTCTTGACAAAGGCTGACCCTCCGCCCGCTCCTCCGGCTCTACACTGATAACCGCCGCCAGCCATTTGCGAGCTCCCAAAATATCAATTCCATATTCCTCCAGCTTAGAAGCCACCTCTTCATCCGGAACATTTCCCCGAACCAGATCGTTTAAGAAAAGCTCACGAAGAATCGGCAAACTGCCCAGATAACTCTCCCGCAACAGACGGACATTGCGCCGTTGCTCTATCTCCTCGTCCAGACTTTCTCGGACTCGGCTGAGTATCTCCGTCAGTTCTTCCACATTGACTGGTTTTAGGATATATTCACTCACATTTAGCTTGATGGCCTGTTGCGCATACTCAAAATCATCATAACCGGAAAAAATCAGCACCTTGATCGAAGGATACTTCTGCCGAATCCGAGCTGTCAAAGTCAGTCCGTCCATATATGGCATCCGAATATCCGTCATCACTACATCTGGCTTAAGCTGCTCTATTTTTTCCAGTGCTTCCTCTCCATTATCCGCATCCCCGGCCACCTCAAATCCAAGACTCTCCCAATCTATCTTGCGAATGATGGCCTTACGAACCTCTTCCTCATCATCCGCCAGCAGAATTCGATAATAACTCATTGCGCAGAATTCCTTTCTCTATATTTCATGCAATGTCATTTAGATAAAAAACGTACCTTCTATTCTGTCATCTCATAATTCCTATCACACATTCGAATCGCTTCTATCAACTGCTCATTTTCCTCACGTGTCCGGACTGCGGTTCGGTAATAGCGGAAGCCAGAAATATTCCCCACTGGCTCCAAACCTCGGAAATTACTGCAGTCTCGAATCAGAATCCCCTTCTCCCGCAAACGGATCTTCAGATTGCCGTATCGATTCTTCTCATCCCGAAACAACAAATAGTTTACCTGTGAGGGAAACACCCAAAATCCCAGCTTGCCAAGTCTTTGTTCCATCCACTTCCGCTCTTTTTCTACCAACGCCCTGGTCTGCTCCAGGTAATCGTTTTCCCTCAAAGCCGCCACTCCTGCCTCCTGTGCTGGCACAGATACGCTCCATGGCTGTCCCGTCAGACAAAGTTGTTTGGCCAGCATAGTATCTCCACAGATCGCATATCCCAGCCGAAGCCCCGCCATAGCATACGATTTCGTAAAAGCCCGCAAAAGAATCACTTCCGGATAGTTTCGGATCTGTTCCATCAGAGTGTATTTTTCCGGCTGATCCAGAAATTCACAAAAGCACTCATCCACTACCAAAAATCCTTGCTTTTTTTGGCATATCTCCGCCAAAAATTCTAGTTGTTCCCCCGGTACTGCCAGTCCAGTCGGATTGTTCGGATTGCACAAAAACAGCCAATCTCCTTCTGCCAAATGCTCGGCTAGCTCCCAGACGTTCACCCGGTAATCCTGATCTGCTCGCAAGACATAATATCGAATCTGGCAACCATCAATTGCCAATGCCTGCTCATATTCTGAAAAGGTTGGCGATAGCAGCAATGCCTGTTTTGGTCTTTTGAGTAAAACCAGACGGTAGATCAGATCTGCTGCTCCATTTCCACAGACAATCCGCTCCTGCTCGATCCCATGATGCTCTGCCAACCGCTTCTTCAACTCCCCGCATTCCGGATCGGGATAGCAATTCCAATGCCCCACCGAATCCCGAAGCGTTTTCTGCACTCCACAAGGAAGTCCCAGCGGATTCACATTCACGGAAAAATCAAGTGCAATCTTCCCATGATAAATATCTCCGCCATGAAGCTGGTATTCCATTCTTTTTGTCCTCCCTTTTTTGTGCTTACATTCTGCCAACCGGCTCCCCATGCCCATTTTTCCTAATAGTTCTGTTCTGCCACAGATAAACGTTTGATGGTAGAGAACCCGAGTTCCTGAAATTTCTTCTTAATTTTATCATGAATTTTCCTTCATGTCATTCCTTTTTCAGCCTCACTGCCCGCTAACTGAAAGTGCAACGCACCACAATTCCTGCCACTGCCGCCATCCATGCGCTCGCCATCATCAGACGGTTCACCCGCACAATATCCTCTTTTTCTACTTTCCTGACTGCGTCTCCGATCACTGGCTTTTCTGTCAACACCCCAAAGTACCAGGCCGGTCCTGCCAGTTGCACCCCCAAGGCTCCCGCACATGCCGCCTCTCCATGGGCTGAATTTGGACTTTTATGACAATACCGATCCCGTCGCCAGATTCGCCAAGCGCCCTGACCATCAAATCCTGGCAGCAGCCAGGCGGCCCCGATCAGCAGAAAGGCCGAAAGACGAGCCGGCAGCAGATTCACCAAATCATCTAATCTAGCTGGAATCTTTCCCAGATACTGATATCTCTGATTTTGATATCCCACCATAGAATCCATGGTATTGACCGCCTTATACATCCATCCTCCCACAGGTCCCAAAAACAACAGATAAAAAAGAGGGGCGATCACCCCGTCTGACACATTCTCCGCCACCGTCTCCACTGCTGCTTTGATGATTCCCTCTTCTGACAATGGCCGAGTATCCCGTCCTACAATTCTAGATACCGCTTCTCTTGCCTTCTCGACATCCTCTTCTTTTAATGCCTTTAATACCTTCATGCTTTCTGTTTTCAACGATCTTGCCGCCAATATCTGCCAGCTCATTACGCACAAAATCAGAAACCGCAGAGCCGGATGAATCCATCCTGCCACTGCCAAAATCCCTGCTGTCGTTCCTCCTGTCACAATCAGAACCAATACTGCCAGAATTCCTCCGGCTGCTATCTCTCCTGTCGGGCTTTCCGGAAAGCATTTTATCAACAAACGCTCCAGCCAGCCAATCAACCAACCGATTCCCCGAACCGGATGCCACCAACTCTCCGGATCTCCAATCACAAAATCCAGTAAAAAACCAATTCCTACTGCTGCCGCCTCCATCGTTCTCTCCTTCGCCTATCCTTTGATTCGTTTTGGAATCCCGCATACCACCCGATATACCTGACTGGCATGTTCTGCCAACAACTGACCAGCATGTCCCACTGCTTCCCGATACTCTCGTTCTCTTCGCCCCACTGGTACAATCCCATATCCCACCTCATCCATAGTCACTATTTCTGGATCCGCCGCTAATATCTTTCTCACAAATTCCTCCGACTCTCCTCCTATTTCCAAAATTCGGTAAATCCATCTATGAAATCCAATCAAAAACTTCCTCTCCCATGCCATCTCCGGCTCATCCGTCCCCCCGTCTGCCACATTTTGGGCAAACTCCTCCTTTTTTAGCCCGGATAACTCACAGGCAAATTCTCTTTTTCCCTGACAGGCGCCACCAATAATCAGAATCATATTTTTTCAAATACTCCTTTGAAAACGATATTTCTTTCACTATACCACAGCTCTTTTCGCCTTTCAACGATGTTTTGGATGCTCCTTTTCTCTCCACATCTCAAGACAGCTTTTTCCAAAAAAGACAGGAGCAAAACACAAAAATTGTGTCCTCTTGCTCCTGTCTTCCTTCTTTATCTGTCTTCCTTTAACCGAATACGGCCCGATAATCAGCCTGGAATTTCTGAATTCCAACATCCGTCAGAGGATGTTTCGTCATCTGCTCTAGCACCTTGTAGGGTACTGTCGCAATCTGTGCTCCCGCACGGGCACAATCAATCACATGAATCGGATTACGAATACTAGCGGCAATGATCTCTGTCTCAATCCCATGAATATCAAAAATCTCTGCAATCTCTTCAATCAAGTCAATCCCTGGCATGGAAATATCATCCAGTCTTCCAAGAAACGGTGATACATAAGTAGCGCCGGCACGAGCAGCTAAAAGCGCCTGCGCCACCGTAAATACCAATGTCACATTCGTGCGAATCCCTTCGGCATGTAGAGCCTTCACTGCCTTCAATCCTTCCGTGGTCATCGGAATTTTTACCACCATATTGGGATGAATGGCCGCGATCTCTCGCCCTTCCTTGATCATTCCCTCTGCGTCGACTGTTGTCGCCTTTACCTCGCCACTGATCGGTCCATCCACAATAGAAGCAATCTCTGCAATCACCTGATTAAAATCCCGCCCCTCCTTAGCAATCAGTGACGGATTAGTGGTCACCCCACAGATAATCCCCATATCGTTTGCTTTGCGGATCTCCTCCACATTCGCCGTATCTACAAAAAATCGCATTTTCTTTCATTCTCCTTTCCCAACTCTTTTGTGATAGTATACTAGTATAAAAGCAATCCATAAAAAAGTCAATTTACTGTGTATGAATTTTTCACAAAATTCTTGTATCCATTTCCTTTCGCCCTATATAAAATCACTCCCATAAAGGGAACTGTTTGGGAATACGAAAATAACCGGGAATATTTTATCAATCCTTCCCCATCACTGCCCGAACTGTCTGTTCAAGCACAGCCATATCAACCGGTTTGGCCACATGAGCGTTCATCCCTGCTTCTAGAGCATCCCGAATGTCCTCGGCAAAAGCATTTGCTGTCATGGCAATGATGGGAATCGTTCGCGACAACGAATGGCCCAGATCTCGGATCGCCCTTGTAGCCTCATATCCATTCATGACTGGCATCTGTACATCCATCAGGATTAGCTGATACTGACCGGCACCTGACTTTTCAAAAGCCTCTACCACCAGCTGTCCATTCTCACAGATATCACAGGTAGCTCCTGCCATATCCAAAAGTTCACCAAGAATTTCTGCATTAATCTCATTATCTTCGGCCACTAAAATGTGCATTCCCTGAAGAATGCTCCACTCCTCACTATCCTCTGGCTCTGGCTCTTGTCCATGGTTCAACACCGAATCTACTTTTTGCCGAAAACTAGTTAGAAAAAAAGGCTTAGGAAGAAACGCATCCACCCCCGCAGCGCTTGCCTTCTCTTCAATCTCTGGCCAATCATAGCTGGTCAGAATCAGGATAGGAATATTGGAGGACATATCCTGCCGGATCTGTTTTGCGACCTCCACACCATCCATCCCTGGCATTTTCCAATCCAACAAAACGATGTGATAGGGATGTTCTTCCTGCTCGGACTGTTTGAGCTTTTCCAAAGCCGACCGGCCATCCAGCACATAATCCACCTTTACGCCGGTGCCATCCATGGTCATTTGAATATTCTGGCAAATTACTTCTTCATCGTCTACCGCCAAAAGTCGGGTGATACCATGCTTCTGCCAAAAGTCATGATCAATTGCCTGTTCACTGATGTGTAATTCCAATTCCACCGTAAAAACAGACCCCTTCCCTTTCTCACTTTCCACGGAAATTTTCCCCCCCATTAAATCCAGCAGGTTTTTAGTAATTGCCATTCCCAAACCAGTCCCCTGAATCTTATTGGTTACACTGTCTTCTTCCCTGGTAAATGCATGAAAAATCTTCCGGGTATACTCCTGGCTCATGCCATAGCCATTGTCTTCCACAATGAATCGAAAATGTGCCAATTGTCTAGTATATTGAGGCATTTCCTGAACTGTCAGAGTAATATGTCCACCTTCCGGTGTATACTTAACTGCATTGGACAACAGATTTAAAAGAATCTGGTTCAGGCGTAGTTTATCCATTACCACATGCTCGTGCCGGATATCCTTGTTGTAAACCTCAAACGTATGTCCTTTTGCCTTCATCTGTGGGCGAATAATAGCGTCAATATTTTCAATCAAATCTACGATTTTCTCATCTGACAAATTTAAAACGGTCTTGCCCGCCTCAATTTTGCTGATATCAAGAATATCATTAATCAGGCCCAACAAATGCTGACTGGAAGCAGTAATTTTTTTGGTGTATTCCCTCACTTTATCCGGATTTTCGGCATCCCGCGCCAGCAGAGCAGCAAAACCGATGATCGCATTCATGGGAGTACGGATATCGTGGCTCATGTTGGAGAGAAACGAACTTTTAGCACGATTGGCCTCCTCTGCAATCTGAAACGCCTGCTCTGCAGTCTCCTTGGAACGGACCAACATGACATTGGATTCCTCCAGCCTAACATTCAATTCCTCCTGATGACGCAGATTCTCTTGCTCCTGCCGAAATAAACGGGCACTGTTTCTCTGTCGTATCACAGATACCATAACCAAAAATGCCATGGCTACTAACACCGCTGTCAAAAGCAACAGCAACCGGATAACCGCTCCTACCATATTCACGGTTCCAGAAGCCACAAAATCTGCAGGTATGAGAAACAAAAGCAACGTATCATAATCCGTCAGAGAAGTAAGACAATAATAATATTCGATATTGTTATAGCGAAAGTTTGTGCAGATAATGTCTTGTTCCAAAAGCGCATTACGAATATTGGAAATCCCCTGATTCTCCATTTCTCCTAATACTTTGAGTACATTATACGCCTGAATTGTCTTCTTTTCGGAAATATTATCATGCATCCGCGTACCATCACTCTTTAAAATATAGGTCTCATTCTGATTCCCATAAGCAGTACTGTCATAATATTTTTTCAGTGTAGATATGTCTTTCAAAAGAATGGCATGTGTGAATTCATTTTCCGTCTCCGTCATCAAAATGGGAACATCCAGTTTCTGTACGAAAACCCAACAACCGCCCTGATAAATATAACTGTCAGAAATGAAGGTATATTGCTCTTCCCCAGTAGATATCCGGGCAATATCAGACCATACCCCATGTTTGCCATTTCCGTCATAACAGTTTCCATCGTTATCCAAAAGCATAATCATGGAACAATCACGCTCCATTTCCAACAACTCTTCCAGAGCGCAAATAAATGTCGTCACTTCTTCCGTAGTATCAAACTTCTGTTGTTTCAAAATCATGACTACCGTCGTCAGATAATTCCAATGAAAATCCAGAGCATTGTTTAAATTCACCCGTACTTGCGATGTAATTTCATTCAACTGCGTGGTGCGTTCCTCAAAAATCTGGTATTTCAGATATTTCATAAAATATATTCCGCCACCCAATGAAAACAAAAACAAGCAAAAAGCTAATGTTACCGGAAGTATAGCTGGCCGTCTCCCCGCCGTCCGGAATCGGCCAGGCCCTTTTTCATTTTCCATCCCGATTTTTCTCCTTTTGCAAATCTTATTCCCAGGGATTCCCATCTGGAGAAACCATCTTCTGTTCCACCAACCAGATTCGCAGAAAATCCAACAGAGAACCATCATGTATCTCAACCAAATTCTCCTGACTGACTTTTTCCGTATAACCCTTGTTTAAAAAAGCCACCGCATAGACTTCACTGTCCACCAACTCCTTATCACCACGAGTTACTAGAATATAAGGATAGGGATTACCATTCCCATCCGCGTCAAAGCCTTCTTGCGCCAATTGCTTGGCTTGGGCTCCGGTCATGGACATAATAGCGTAACCTCCTTCATTCGAAGGGCAGATTGTGTTGATGATTTCATCATTGATTTTGCCTGCATATAACTTTCCCGTAACGCTCGATCTCAGTTCCCCATATCTCTCATGAAACTCCCCGACAGAAATCATGGCAGCATCCGCATTCACAGCACTGCCCAGCGCCTTACCGATCAGCTTTGCTGTTTCCTCCAGAGTAAAATCCGCCGTACTCTCGCAGAAGTAAAGCAAATCCGACTGGGTCAGGCTGCTGTTTTGAAGCTCATCCATTCGGGAAATACATTTCGCTCCATTCATATCATTCTCTTTCCGAAACCATTCCTTATATGCCTGCCCGATATTAACCAGATTGCTCTCCCAACCGGCATAAGTCATCCGAAACGCCCGACCATCCCAAAACGCCTTCTGTGCATCATAAATCAGGGAATCTTTTAGAATCTCACCACTGTCAATGACACTCATCACACAAGGAGTTTCTTCACTAATAAGTGTTGCCTGCCCTTCATTAGAATAAATCAAAGACAGAATCCGAATAGCGTTTTCCAACTTTTTTTCATTGCCTGGTTCCAGCAGACGTTTGCTGATTCCCAGATAAGAAACTGGACTGTACATATAGATATTTTTGCTGCCATCTTCACTGATAAAAGGCATCATTCCCAGTTCGTCGCCGGTATCCGGAAACGCTGTAATATTGACTGTAGTCACTACAGTACAAAACACTGCTTTTCGATTGCCCAGATAATCCAAAAGCAACTGTGGATCGTTCCGATCTTCCGGGTCCGTATAAAACATTCCCATATCTATGTACCGCTGAACATAATCCATCGTTTCTTCCCACACGCCTTTTGCCGTGGCATTTCCGGCCAGGAAATCCCGCTCCCAGTTCATCCCCGCCGGCGTAGTCAGCCAACTGGTCTTTGCTAAATTAAATACGGTAGAAAAAGAACCTCCGGTTAATTGTGTGCCTATCACTCCAGGAATCAACCCTGCTGCCTCAATCTCCGCACACAAAGACTCCAGTTCAGCAAAATTTCTAGGAACCTCCCATCCATACTCTTCCATCAATGTCTTGTTATAGAAAATACCATACATGGCATAATTCACTGGTAAGAGATAAATTCCCCCATCGATAGCCATCTGATCCAGAATCCTTGTAGAAAAGCTGTTGACAAAATCATATCCGGACAGATCCAGCAAACGCTCCTTCGCCAGTTCCTTATCCAAGATCTGAGATGTAATAAAAATATCTGGGATGTCATCTCCTCTCATCTGCGCCCAGCTATAACCAGTACGATTTCTTCCTGTATAAGGGGTAAGCTCCAGCTCAATATCCGGGTAAGTCTCATTCAGCAAATTCAAAAATTTGTCATAGCCATTCCAGATGCTCCAGGTCAACACATCCCCGTCGGAATCGGGAACTCTCTCTGAATGAGTGCAGGCAGACAACAACAAAAACGCCGCAACAGACAGCGCCAGCGAACGTCGTAAAAATCTTGTATCCACGAGATATGTCTCCTCTCGATTTTGTTTCATTCTACTGATAAACGGAAAAAATGTCAAGAGATGTAAACTTCACCACCGGCTCAGGCTCCTTCTCATGTACCTGGATAATTTTCTCCATCCAAACCATATTATACCATCGTCCGAATTTATACCCACATTTATAAAATTCACCCACCATACGATATCCCATATGAGCATGAAACTGAATGCTATTTTTTGTCAGATACTCATCCTCCACTTCTGGATTTCCAATACATGCATTTAGATTCGTGATATTCTGAGCACGGGAAATCTCCTCAATTGCCTGATAGAGCTTCTTCCCAATCCCTCTCTTTTTCATGTCTTCTCTCAGATAGATACTCACCTCAGCGGCCCAGTCATAGGCCGCCCGCCCCACAAAAGGTCCCGTGTAGGCATAGCCCAACAATTCTCCCCCCTGATCCGCCACCAGATAGGGGTATCTTTTCAATGTTC
>ERZ808046.1079-NODE-1079-length-14235-cov-5.362339_pt1 | contig 14235 bp, 11 predicted proteins | sample MGYA00380196_ERZ808046 | MGnify/ENA primary metagenome ERZ808046 (study PRJEB31490, sample SAMN06133421) | mouse gut metagenome | isolation source: Z6_2 | host: mice | place: China: Chengdu | collected 2015-05 ...
GTATATAGCAAATATGCTTATCACTATATTTACTATTCCATGTTTATACTGGTTAATTAAAAAAATATATACTAATATTTCGCCTCAAATTGCAATAATTCCGTGTATTATTTTTGTTTTTAGCCCGTATGCACTTGGATTATTCACACACTTGTCTATGGATTGGCATTTGCCATTCTTTACAATATGGCTTTTATGTGCGATTAAGAAAAAAAATAATCTATTAATTTCATTTTGTGGATTTTTACTGTCATTTACTAAAATAACTGGTGCAGTTTTCTATGTAGGAATATTACTTTATATAGGTATAGCAGAGATATTGAACCACCAAGAAAGAAATATAATAAAAAAAATAGTTAATTGGTGGGAATGGAAAAAGATACTTTGTTGGATTTTTCCAACAGTAGTCTTTTTGTTAACATTTGTATTTGGAGACCATTTTACAATCCAAAACTTTTATGGTACTTATGTATCTGAGCAGATGATTCAGTTTAATAATAAAGTACATTTTATACAAATATTTGCACAGTGCTTCTTATTTGGTTTTCGCTGGCTTTTTGTTTTGGGAATAGCCGTTTTAGTAATGGTTCTAATTTTTAGTAAAAAACGCCGAAAGAAAATATTGATGAATATTGATAGTAATTTCGTAGCGGCAATATTGTTTGCATTTTTTGTTGTACTGATTGTCTTGCTCTTATACAACAGTGATGCTGATTGTCCGAGGTATACAACTATTTTTAATATATTATATGTATTACTTTTTCCCATGATTATTTGTACTATTTTCTCAAGAGAAATTTTCCAGATAATAGTGGGGTCAATAATTTCGTTATTATTAATTATACAAACCTATTGGACAATAGATCCGGCAATTATCCTTATTTGTGAAACTACCAATACTGGAAAGAAAAACATGTATAAGCTGGCAGTACCGAATGATCCAAGACAAGGAATGAATATCGGAACGGATTACGGGGACGGAATCGAAGTCATAGGGGATGCATATGCATATAATTTTGAGTATCATTTTTATGATGATTTAGTTAATCAAGCATTGGCTAAAATCCAGCCAGATTCGAAAGATGCAATTTATATACTCGATATCCTTGATTATGAGTTTCATATCTCTGGAAATACAAATAGGACATACAAGATATATTGGAATCCTAAATCAAATAGGCGCACATATAGTGCAAATAATTCAGAAAATATATATTTAAACGTTTGTAATATTACAACTGACTCATTAGATAAAAATCAAGAATATTCAATTAAGCTACCAAAAACATTCTATTTAATTGTAGCCGATAGAATTGATGAAACGAAAACTTTGGATTACTTGGATGATAGAAATTATGAGTTAGTAGAAAAATCTAGTTATGAAAATATTTATGGTAAAATGTCACTACTTGAATTTGAACAAATACAATAATGGAGACAAATGAATATGACTTCTAAAAAAGTGAAAAAGCGAGAATTTATAGTATACCTAAAAGCAATAGCTTGCTTTTTAATAACAAATAGCCATTGCAGAGATATCTATCCATGGTTCTTCTTAGCTATTGGTGGTGGACATGGTAATGCCATTTTTTTTGCGGTATCTGGATTTTGCTTAGCAAATATTAAAGATGATTTTTTTACTTGGATTAAAAAACGGATTGTACGTGTTATAAAACCACTATTTTTTATGATTATTTTGAGTTGCTTTTTTATAGAAGGAATAGATGATATAACTCAAATGTCATTTCTTCAAATAGTAATATTTTATATAAATAAATACTGGTTTGTTGCAGCTATTATTTTGTATTACCCTATGTATTATCTCATCTTTTATAAAAATAATTTAAAAACAGCAAGTATTTTTTACATATTCTACACAGTATTATATTTTACAATATATTGTTTTAGTGATAAATCCTTTTTCTTTGTTGAATTGGAAGGTTTTGCTTTATTCAAGGTTGTTTTTTATTTTAAAGTTTTCATGATTGGAGGCTTATTACGATTATGAACAAAAAAAATCCCTAATCTATCAGATAGATTAATGAAAAGAAACTCTATAATTATTATATTATTATGTCTCTTTTCAATTTTATGTTGGATATGTATTTATTTTTTAACAATGATTTTAAAAAAAGGATATGGGATTCAATTTTTAATCCAAAGCAGTATATTAGTTTTTTCCGGAAGTCTGATGTTACTCTCATTGTTATATGAAAAACTGATAAATAATATTTCATCAAGGATAAATTCCAAAATAAAGAGAATTATATCACTTATTTCGGAGAGTACTCTAGAGATTTATTTAATTCAAGTAACATTTAATGAAATAGCAGTAGAATATAGATTTCCAATAAATGCCATCTTATTTTGGTGTATAGCATTTGGTGGAGGTATTATTTATCATAAGTTATTGTCACGTATTCCTATATAAAATGTTTTAAGGATAATCATCCCAACTGACAACTGCCAAAAGTACTAAAAAAGAAAAGAGAAATTCGAATTGAAAATCAAGTTATTTTTTTTAGATGATAAAAATATTGAACGAGATAGCTATTTGTGGAACATGTTAGGAAGTTTATTAGCTGCATTCCAATCCGTTATCATGTTAATGGTCTTAACACGAGTACTAGGGTTGGTTGAAGCAGGAATATTTACAATTGCTTATGCAAATGCTAATCTTTTTCTAAATATCGGAAAATATGGGATGAGATTTTTTCAAGTTTCAGATGTGCGGAAAGAATTTAATTTTAATGAATATAAAATGTCCAGAATAATTTCCTGCATAGCTATGGTAATTGTATCCATAATATATGTGTTATATACTGCACAGCATAACAACTATTCGACAGAAAAAATCCAAATTCTAATTTGGATGTGTTTATTTAAAGTCGTTGATGCTGTAGAAGACGTTTACCATGGACATTTTCAAAGAGAAGATCGTTTAGATATCGCATCAAAATGCTTGACTATCCGAATGATAATAACAATTCTTGTCTTTGGAATTGCTTTAATTATTTTTAAAGATTTGTTGTTATCTCTTATCATTGCAACCATTTTGACAACTATTTTATTAATCGTTTTTACGAAATGGACGTTTGGAATTTTTGAAATTTCAAAAAATAAAATCAATTGGAAAAATGTGATATTTTTATTAAAACTATGTTTTCCGTTGTTTGCAGGCGCATTTCTTTCTTTTTACATAGGTAATGCCCCCAAATATGCAATTGACGCAACACTAACAGATGAACTGCAAGCCTGTTATGGTTTTATAGCAATGCCTGTATTTGTGATTGGATTACTGAATAATTTTATTTTTAATCCAATGTTGTATCAAATGTCTGTTTTATGGAAAGAAAGAAAAATAAAATTATTTGTTGTTAAAACAATCCGCCAAACAGGTATTGTAGTAGGAATTACAATAGTTTGCATTATTGGTGCATATTTACTTGGTGTTCCGATTTTGTCATGGATGTATAACACTGATTTAACTCCGTATAAAACAGAATTATTGATTCTATTAATAGGCGGTGGCTTTCTAGGACTCTCCGGTTTATTAAATGCAGTTATTACGATTATTCGTTATCAGAAAAGTCTGATGTGGGGATATGCAGTCATTGCAATATTGGCGTATTTGTTTTCGAATAAAATTGTTGCCCAATATAGTATGCTAGGCGCCGCTTTACTTTATACGATACTTATGGGGTTGCTTTGCATTGTGTTTGCTATTTTATTTATATATGGGATTATAAAAAAAGAAAGTACTGAATAATACGCTCTGGATACTCCATTTAGAGTAGTCTGATTACTCCCCAAATCAGACTACTCTAAATAGATAATCATCCGTATCCCCTGTGGCAGCATCGTAGCGTAGTTCCTGTTCGGAAGGAAGCTTTGCGAACACAGGATCAGAATTGCTTTCGGATTGCCCAAAGGGTAGCCTTTGAGATTATATTATCATTCGTATTAATTAGTATCACCTCCATCATTTGAACCCATCTTATCAAAGATGGAGGTGAATTTGTAGATATGAATGATTACCTACTTACGATTATTCTCTCTGAGATATAACCTTTATTATACCCTTGTCAAAATGAACTCGCAGTTTCCTTCTATAATCAATTTTCCTTCTCCTGCACATAGAAAAAAGCAATTGCCTTTGCAAAATCTTAGATGAATATCTGCATATTTCAGACTGCCTGTTCCGTTTAAAAACGTCAGAACTTTAAAAGAAGAGTCATCATTTTCCATCTCAAAATAGTCCATTACGGTATGTTTTGTACACTCAAAATATTTGCATTGTCCCAATATTTCTTGTTTTTCCTCAGATTTTGCTATACCTTCATTGCTGGCTGGTTCTATTTTCTTTTGTTCTAAATCAACTACATCTAACCCTTTTTTTATGTGCAATTCTCTCTTTCGGCCAAATACATCCTTTCTGTCATAATCATATAGACGGTATGTCACATCAGAATTTTGCTGAATTTCACATATTACGATTCCTGCGCCAATAGCGTGAATTGTACCCGCATCTATAAAAAACGTATCTCCTTTTTTGACTCTTACCTTATTTAAAAAATCCAGAATTTTTCCATCCTGTAACGCTTGTTCAAGTTCTCCTTTTGAAATTGTTTCCTTCAATCCGCAATACAAATATGCGTTATTGTCACATTCAAGAATATGCCACATTTCATTTTTTCCGTACTGACCTTCTTCTATTAATGCATAATCATCATCTGGATGTACTTGGACAGACAAATTCTCTTTCGCATCTATAAACTTAATCAACAATGGAAATCGATCAAAAGCCTGACATTTCCATCCCCATGCTTCTTTCCCAATCAACTGTAGATACTCGCCAAACATTATCCCTTTATGCCGGCCTGATGCAATGGTACTCTGACCGGATGGATGTGCAGACATTTCCCAACTTTCTGCAATTCTATCGTAATCACATTTTTTTTGATATGTTTCCCTAAGTTTTGTTCCTCCCCACAGAAAATCCTTAAAAACTGGTTCCAATTTTACCAGCGCTTCAAATGCATGCGCCTTTTCTCCCGTATACTCATTCACAGAAATCGTATCTTCTTCTTTTAAATCTGTTCCAATTGACACTTCTATAATAACGACATTCTTGTCTGAATGATTTGCAATACGATGGAGTTCTCCTGCTTTCACATAGATTCCGCTGTTTTCACAGTATTCCTTTGTCTTTCCGTTCAAGGTAACTGAAACACTTCCTTGAACTACAGACCAATGTTCACTCCGAAATTGATGGATATGGCTTCGTGCTGCTTTTCCCGGATACAATGTAACCTTCTTTACCTTAAAGCCATCACCTTTGGTCAGATTTTCATAAGTTCCCCATGAACGGTAATGAATCTTTCCTGATTCGAAAAACTCATTAAATTCATCTATATGATTTTTAATCAAACGCTTCCTTTTATGAGCTTCAGCTTTTGACGTAATTAAAACCGCATCATCTGTATTTATAACGAGCGCATCATCAATATTATTTACCATAATTAATTGATTCTCTGATTCATTTATCACCTGTGTCCCTGTACATTTTTCAATGATTGTGTTCTTACTGGTTTTACCGCTCCATTGTTGGACGGCATCAAAATTTCCAATATCATTCCACACATACTGTGCACGAACTACCAAAAGCAGTTTGCTCCTCTCTAAAAATGCACGTTCAATTGAAACAAACGGAACATCTCCAAATTTTTCCCATGGAATAGATACAATTTTTGAACTTAAATCAAGCTTTTTAATAATTCTTTCGCAAGCATGGAAGAGCTGTGGATCTGTACGGCTTATTTCTTTCAAAAAATTTCCTATTACAAATAAGAGATTTCCACTATTCCATAGCCCTCCCCTCTCAATCAGTTCTACCGCAAGTTCAGGTTCAGGTTTTTCCTTAAATTCTATCACTTGATTCTTATCGCTTAGTATATAACCGAGGTTTGTTTCTTCGCTTTCAACTTTTATACCAAACAAAACTGCAGAAGCCTGATTTGCCATACTTTTCCCTTCCATGACAGCCTCTTTATAATTCTCAATATCAATCATGGCGTCTGATGTAACTACATACATAATCTCCGAAAAATTGTACAGCATACTCACAATCGTAATAGCGGCTCCAGTTCCTCTACGTTCATCTTCCAGAAAACATCGGTATTTTACCCCCTGAAAGATTTGCATCTGTCCTTCTATAATAAAATGATAATCCCTATTTGTCACAATTAAGAATTCATCACAAAATGGAAGATTTCTCGCAATAGTCTCTTGGAACATGGAGCGCTTTCCTCTGATATTCATAAATTGCTTGGGATACTTTTCTCTCGATAAGGGCCAAAGGCTATTTCCCTTTCCGCCTGCTAAAACTAAACATTTCATAACAATTCCTACACTTTTAATTTATAATCTCTATTGCTGATGTTTTCAATTTCTCTAATCTTGCTTCTGCTTTCTGCATATTCTCTGCTTTTACTCCAAAATAGAACTTTACTTTTGGTTCAGTTCCAGATGGCCTTATGCAGCACCATGCAGAATCTTCCAGCTCATAATATAGTACATTTGATTTTGGTAAAACCAAATTTGTATTTGTATTTTCTATCAAATTCTTCCGAATACCCTCTTTATAATCACGGCAAGCTATCACTTTACTGTTTCCTAGATATGCAGGAGGATTATCTCTCAAATTTTGGAGAATGCTTTGAATCTTTTCTTTCCCTTCAATTCCTTTTAAAGTAACAGATAACAAATCTTCTCGGTAATATCCATATTTTTGGTAAATATTTTGCATCTGCTCCCACAACGAAAGTCCCTTTTTCCAGTAAAATGCAGCAGCCTCACACAATCCCATCACTGCTGAAACAGCATCCTTATCTCTGGCATATGTGCCAAGAAGACAGCCATAACTCTCCTCATATCCAAATAAATACTCATACATATTATCTGATTCAAAAAGTTTTATCTGCTCCCCTATATACTTAAATCCTGTTAGGACTTCTATCAGTTGAATTCCATAAAAAGCTGCCATTTCCTGTGCCATTTCAGAAGAAACAATGGTCTTAATCAAAGCTCCATTTTGGGGCAGCTTATTTTGTCGCTTTAGTTCCGACAAACGATATTCTGCAAGCAATAATCCTGACATATTACCTGTAAATGGCATATATTTCCCTGTTTTATTGTCTTTTGCATAAACACCCAAACGGTCTGCATCAGGATCTGTAGCCAATACCAAGTCTGCATCTACCTCTCTAGCGAGCTTTAGAGCCAGCTCAAAAGCTTTCGGATCCTCCGGGTTAGGGGACTTTACAGTACTGAATTCTCCATCTGGAAGTTCCTGTTCTTTTACTACATATACTTTTTCAAATTCTAACTCTTTTAAAATTCTTCTAACCAGAATATTTCCACTTCCATGTAATGGAGTATAGACAATACAAATCTCTTTTGCAGCTTCTTTGATTACGTCAGCATTTAAAATCAATTTCTTTAATTCTTCCAGATACCGACTGTCTATATCTTCTCCAATCTCATACAATAATCCAGACTCAACCGCCTCCTTTTTATCTAGCATCTTCACCATCGTATATTCGGTCACTGCGTTTACTTCTTCAATAATCTGCCGATCTTTTGGCGGTGTAATCTGAGCCCCATCTTCCCAATATACCTTATAACCATTATATTCTGCCGGATTATGGCTTGCGGTAATTACAATTCCGGCAATACATCTCAATTCTCGGACTGCGAATGATAATTCTGGAGTTGGCCGCAAAGATTCAAACAAATATACACGTATCCCATTACCGCACAAGCATAATGCTGCTTCCATGGCAAATTCAGAAGACATCCTTCGAGAATCAAATGCAATTACAACGCCTTTTTCCATACCGTTTTCTTTACAGATAAAGTTTGCCAACCCTTGTGTAGCCTTCCTGACTGTATATACATTCATACGGTTCGTACCCGCTCCGATTACACCTCGAAGACCACCTGTTCCAAAATCAAGATCCTTATAAAAACGGTCTTCTATTTCTTTCTTATCCATCTTAATGCTATCCAATTCTTCCCAAAATTCTTGAAAATATTTATTTTGACACCATATTTCATATTTTTCTTGATACATCATACATTCCGTTCTCCTATCCCAGATTATAGTGATATAATCTTAGCATATTTTACGCTAAATACCAATAAATTTGTTGTTCTCTGTCAAAATTTATAGTATGATTGCTCTAACAATCAAAAGTAAAAGGAGTGATCTTGTATGAAAAAAACTGCATTAATTATGGCTGGAGGACGTGGAGAACGCTTTTGGCCAAAGAGCAGGACAACTTTACCCAAACAATTTCTTTCGCTCACCGATGACGGTCAGACGATGATTCAAAATACTATAAATAGGATTCTTCCACTTGTGGATATGGAAGATATTTACGTCGTTACGAATGAAATATACCGTAATCTGGTCTTACAACAGCTTCCACTACTTCCTGCAGATCATATACTTTGTGAGCCCGCCAGTCGTAACACGGCTCCTTGCATCGGACTTGGCGCTATATATATGGCCCAGAAATATGGTGATGCAACAATGCTCGTACTCCCTTCTGATCATCTTATAAAAAATGCGGAGTCTTTTTTAAAACCTTTAGAGAATGCTTGTGAAATTGCTGCTTCGGGAGAAAATTTGGTTACATTAGGAATCTTACCTAATTATGCTGAAACTGGATATGGCTACATCAAATATAGCCCTTCTCTTCCATTTATGCAAGGATTTCAAGTAGAACGGTTCGTCGAAAAACCATCACAGACAGTGGCGGAAGAATACCTCCGCTCCGGTGATTATCTGTGGAACAGTGGGATGTTTATTTGGAACGTTTCTACAATCCTAAAAAAAATGAGAGAACTGATACCTGACACATATAATTATTTGATGCAGATTAAAAACAACATTGGTTCTGAAAACGAATATAATGTTTTGAAAACTGCTTTTCTAGAATGCAAATCAGAATCAGTTGATTATGCAATAATGGAACATGCCTCCAATATCTATACCATTCCAGGGGATTTCGGATGGGATGATGTAGGTTCTTGGTTAGCTTTAGAACGGCACAAATCATTAGATGATAAACATAATTCCATTTCTGGCAATGTTGTCAGTCTAGATATGAAAAACTGTATTATTGACGGAGGTGAACGTCTTATCGCTGCTATTGGAATTGAAAATTTAATCGTTGTGGATACAAATGATTGTCTTTTAATTTGTACAAAAAACCAGTGTGGCAAAATTAAGGAAGTATTAAAAACGATATCCAAACAAAATCCGTCACTCTTATAATCTATATATCACAATTCAATAAAACATTTTATTTCGGTACAGCCCTTTACGGATTGTACCGTTTTTCATTGAAAAACTTACTAAATTTCTGATTATCTTTTCATAAGTTGGTAAATGCCGATATATCCCGTATTTTAGGGCTTTATCGGTATTTTCTTTTTGGAAGATACCTTGCATAAGCTGGCATTTACCAGCATGAAAATGCAACCAAAAGTAGTAAATGAGTAGTAAATATAAGCTCCGATATTAACAAGCCAGTCTTTCCAGTTCCGCTTTTGCAGATTGAAATGTACCGTGTGCGTAATAGCCAAGTGTCATGGTTATGTTAGCGTGTCCCATGAGATATTGCAGGGTGTTTGGGTTCATTCCTCTATTTGCCATATTCGTACAATAAGTATGCCTGAATGAATGTGGTGTGATGTTCGGTAACTTATCCGTGTGATACTTGTTATATTTCTTAATCAATCCTCGCACCATACCCTCATAGTTTCCTGCAACTTTAGGCAAGCCCTCACGGTTTAAGAATAGGAAATTGCTGTAACCACCTACAATCAGCGGTTGTGCTTTTCCTCTGTTCTTTAGTATTCTTTGGATTGCTTGATAAGCCCGTTCTGTCAATGGAAGTTCCCGTTTTCCGTTTTTGGTCTTTGGTGTTTCAATATAGTAGCCCATTTCGCTATCTTTCAATAACTGGTGGTCTATATTGAGTATTCTGTTCTGCATATCAATATGCGTCGTCAGTCCGCAAAATTCAGAAATACGAAGTCCCGTTTCCAGCAGAAGCACAACCTCATCATAATACTTACTATAAATCTTGTCCTTTTCCATAAAGGCAAGCAGGCGTTCTTCCTGCTCTGGTGTAAGGATAACTTTCTGCTCTGTATCATCTTCCAGAACATCACTTAGCTTAAATTCAAATGGGTTCTTTCTGATACAGTCGTCTTGTATCGCCATGTAAAATGAAGCTTTCAAGGAACGCTTATAGTTATCAATCGTTTTATAGGCATATCCTTTTTCGCTCATTCTGATAGCCCATTCTTTAGCGTCCGACTGCTTAACAGTATCAATCGCCCTCATACCCAATGGGTCATTTTTCAGAGCATTCATAAGATACTGTCGTCCCTTTTCAGTAGCCCTTTTGATGTTCTTTCTTTGGCTGTTTTTCTTGTCGTAGAGCTGGCAGACTGTCATTTTACCGCCGACTGTGTCGATACCGTCGTTAAGGTCTTTTTTTATCTGTGCTTCTTTTTCCCTCAATGAAATATCATCACGCTTTCCAGCAGGTGTCTTGTCTGTCGGTACAAGTTTCCAAGAATAGATAAATTGTGGCTTTCCGTATATATCGGTATATTTATAAACGTATCTTCCGTCTTTTCGCTGGCTCTCTCCATTACGCAAATTGCGATTTTTACTGTCTTTTCGTTTCGCATTAGACATAGTGTAAAGCTCCTTTCCGTCATGGAATGAGCCGTGATACGCTATACTTTATTATACCATATCTACGGCTCAATGACATTAGATTTCGTCCAATGTATCTATGATTTTTTCAAATTGTTTTCGCTTAATCTGAATACGATTACCGTTCACGATAACCCAGCCAGCGTCAATATTTTCTTCGGCTAATTTACGCAATTTCTTTTCGCCAATGCGGAAGTATTTGGACGCTTCCTCAATCGTCAGCGTATATTTTTCCCAGATAGGCACATCAGTATTGTTCATAATCTATGCACCCCCTTTACTGTGTGTCATTTTTTACAAGCAGACAGACGGCTTTGGAAAGCTCCATTAGTATCTCAACTATTCCCATTCTTGTGGGCAGAACCGCACCTGCGGACGTATCATTATTCTGTGAGGATAGGTCATGGCAAAACGACTTTTCCAACAGTCGCTCTCGGATCACTGCGTGGGTCGCTCGCTTTCTTTTGGAAAGGTCGTGGCGTACAGTCCCCGTGGCTCGCTATCTCACAAACGTATCTGTCTGCTTTATTCAGTTGTCAAAGAGCTGTGGCGAAAGCGTGTTGCTTTCATGTAAAAGCAGGGCAGAGCAGGAAAGAGGGGGACATTAAACCATGCTCTGCTAAAAACTGCTTATTCTTCTTCGATTTCTAAGGCAATATCAAACCCTAAAATCATTTTGATAAGTGCTTCTCGGATAAGTCCCTTTAACTCCATATCTACAACAATATAGACATTGCCGTATTCATCATAGAGTGGACGCAAACAGCACTTTGATATGTACGGGTCATAAAATGCCAGTATTTTTTCAATCGCTTTTTCGTCCCCGTCCATTGCTTGCGAAAGCAAATAGTAGGACGGCTTCTTAAATGTTTGCTTCATTTTACTGCTTCTCCTTTAGTATTTTTTTCATAGTTTCCAAAGCATGATGTCGGTTTCTAAATACACCGCTTTGCGTAATCTTTTGTAAGTTGGCAATTTCACTTTCTGTCATTTCCAAGAAGTAATACATTAACACAGTATTTCTCTTTCTTTCTGGAAGTTTTTTCAAGGCTTCTGCCAGCTCATCATCAAGGACACGAATATCAATGCCACATACTGAAAAGATTGTATAATCTGTTTCGTAGTCGTCCCACACAGCAAAATTTTCAACGAAAATTTCTGGAAGTTCACAGAATGGAATTTCTTTATCTTTTCGTCGTTTCAATCCTTGTTGGTAGTCCTTTACAACATGACGGACAACTTTCTTCAAACAACTTTCAAAGCGACATTGAACTGTTTTCTGGAAGTCAGACGGTTTCATCAATCTCACCCCCTTTCCACTATGATTTGAAAAGTGTTTATCCCTCTTTCCGGTAAACGGTAGATAATGTGTACCTCGACTGATACGATTATATATGAGACAATAGGCTATATTTCTATCACAGGTATGAAAAGTTAAGACTCAACTTTTGATACTGGCATACGGAGGTAAGCCTATGAGTTCAGAAACAACTATGGTGGCCGAACAGTGCCGTCTCCAAGAATGGGCTGCGCAGATTAAAGACTGCCAAAGCCGCCCGGCTGGTATGAGCGTTGTCAGCTGGTGCGCCTGCCACGGCATTACAAAAGCAAATTATTATTACCGGCTCCGCCGCGTAAGGGAAGCCTGCCTTGAAAGCATTCCTAAGGAAATGTCTGCCCGGCAGATCGTACCAGTAGAACCAGTGCTCCTGCGGCGGAAGGAAGATGCCAACGGCGGTTCTGATTCCGGACTGGATATTTCCATAAAAGGATGTTCCATCCATATCACAGAAAGAACATCCATGCAGCTGCTTTCCTCAGTCCTGGAGGTGGTGCGGAGTGCTGAATGACGCTACCTGCTTTAAAGCAGTCTACATTGTCACAGGCTATACGGATCTGCGTTCTGGTATGGACCGTTTAGCGGCAGTCATTGAATCACAGACCGGGAACAGGCCTTACGTTCCAGATACCCTGTACCTCTTCTGCGGGAGACGGGCAGACCGTATCAAAGGCCTTGTATGGGAGGGAGACGGCTGGCTCCTGCTGTATAAGCGGTTATCGGAAAGCCGGTTCCAGTGGCCGCGCAGCCCGGAAGAGGTGCGCCTGCTGACGCAGCAGCAGTTCCGCTGGCTGATGGAAGGGCTGACGATTGCCCCAAAGAAGTCTGTCAGGCCAGTTGAACCGCCGGAATATATGGGATGATCTTTGTGCAGAACAGAGAAATTTTCCCACTTTCCTGACAACATAAAAAACGCCCTATATGGCCACGCACAGCCAGCCGCAGGAACCCTCCGACGCAACTGTTTCGGCGGATAACGGATAATCCGGTCTTATTTGAATGCCGGAAATAAACCGGCGCACAAAAGCCATACCCACCGCCAGAGCCATAGGCATTATGACGGATGCCGCGTAGCAGGGGATTCGCTAAAAACCTTGATTTCTGGTATAATGAAACCATAAAAATCAGGGGGCAGGGGCATGGCTTTCAAATATACAGAAAAGAAACTGAACAGCCTTGATAAGGAAACGGTCATCCAGCTGTTCCTGTCACAGCAGGAGCAGCTGGAAAATATTGACCGCACGCTGCAGCTGGTACTGGAACAGCTGGCGGATTTAAAACGGCAGCGTTTTGGCAGATCATCAGAGAAACATGAAACCGAAAACCAGATTTCTTTTATGGAAGTGGACGGGAAGATCGTATTCTTTAATGAGCCAGAGGCTGTTGCCGCAGAAGAGTCCGGTGAAGAGGAAGATACGGTTCCCCACCGGAAGCCCCGAAAGAAGAAGGGAAAACGTGAGGAAGATCTGGACGGCCTTCCGGTCGTTGTAATTGAACATTCCATGACAGAGGAAGAGCTGGAGGCCCGGTTCGGGGAGGAAGGATATAAACAGCTTCCCGACGAAGTGTACCGCCGGTATGGTTTTACTCCGGCAAAAGTGGAAGTGGAAGAACATCATGTAAAGGTGTATGCCGGGAAGGAAACAGATGAGATCGTCCGGGCGCCGCATCCAGAGAACCTGTTAAGGGGAAGCCTTGTGTCCCCCTCGCTGGAAGCAGCCGTGATGAACGCCAAATACGTCAATGCGGTGCCCCTTTACCGCCAGGAGCAGGAGTTTGAGCGTTACGGTCTCCACATTTCCAGACAGAACATGGCGAACTGGACGATCCAGTGTGCGGACCGTTATCTTGCAATCCTCTATGATTACCTGCACGAGGAAATGTACAGTTACCATGTACTGCAGGCAGATGAGACTCCTGTGCTGGTGAACAAAGACGGCCGTCCTGCCGGAAGTAAGAGTTATATGTGGGTTTACCGCACCGGACAGATGTATACGGACAGCCAGATTGTCCTGTACGAATACCAGCGGACACGCAATGCCAGCCATCCCCGGGAATTCCTGAAGGATTTCAGCGGCGTGTGCGTCACGGATGG
>ERZ808046.1080-NODE-1080-length-14227-cov-16.683110_pt1 | contig 14227 bp, 16 predicted proteins | sample MGYA00380196_ERZ808046 | MGnify/ENA primary metagenome ERZ808046 (study PRJEB31490, sample SAMN06133421) | mouse gut metagenome | isolation source: Z6_2 | host: mice | place: China: Chengdu | collected 2015-05 ...
GGGATCTTAGCTCAGCTGGGAGAGCATCTGCCTTACAAGCAGAGGGTCATAGGTTCGAGCCCTATAGGTCCCATTTACAACAGAGATGTTGTATAATTAAATATGGCGGGATAGCTCAGTTGGCGAGAGCACACGGTTCATACCCGTGGTGTCGCTGGTTCAAATCCAGTTCCCGCTATGTCGGAAAAGTCTGTGTGTGCAGACTTTTTTTCGTATAACAAAACTTTACTCTAAATCAGTTGATATTTGGAGGTCCAAAGGAGCAGAATATTCAATATGGACGAACATAAAAAAGGAGGGAGCGGCTTATGAGAATTGGAATGGGATATGATGTCCACCGACTGGTAGAGGGCAGGGATTTGATACTCGGCGGCGTGAAGATACCGTATGAGAAAGGACTTCTGGGGCATTCGGATGCGGATGTGCTTCTGCACGCCGTCATGGATGCGCTTCTGGGGGCGGCGGCGCTTGGCGATATCGGCAGGCATTTCCCGGATACAGATCCTAAGTATAAGGGTATTTCCAGTATGAAATTGCTGGAGCATGTGGGGGAGCTGATCGAGAAGGAGCTGTACGTTGTTGGTAATATCGACGCTACGATCATTGCCCAGAGACCGAAGATGGCGCCGCATATAGAGCAGATGCGCGCCAACATAGCGGAGGCGCTGCATCTGGAGGTCAGTCAGGTGAATATCAAGGCTACGACGGAGGAGGGGCTTGGATTTACCGGACGGGGAGAAGGAATCTCCGCCCAGGCGGTCGCAGGTCTTGAGACGATTGAGAATTACAGCTATCCGGTCGGGGCTGAGGAAGGCAGATGCGCAGGATGCGGCGGATGCTCTAAGTAAATATACCAAAGGGGAGGAACTGCGGTCGTGGAGATAAAAAAGCTTGGACAGAAGGAACGTCAGGATACCAGATTCCTGTATGAAGAGATATTCAGCGAGGACAGCGAGTCTTTTACAGATTATTATTATACCGAGAAGACAAGAGACAATCAGATATATGCAATAGAAGAGGACGGCAGGATACGCTCCATGCTCCACCTGAATCCATACAGGCTGTGGGTCAACAAAAGCAGGAAGGATGCGGATTATATCGTTGCCGTTGCAACGCAGAAGGAGTACCGCAGGAAGGGATATATGGCGGCGCTTTTGAAGCGTTCCCTTAAGGATATGTATAAGGACGGCAAGGCGTTTACATTCCTGATGCCGGCGTCTGAGAGCATCTATCAGCCTTTTGATTTCCGAACGGTCTATCAGCAGGAACGGCGGTTTTACCGGGAGGAAGATGAGAAGCTTCCCGGGGTCGTTATCACGGATGCGTCCAAGGCAGACTGCCGGGAGCTGGCCGAATTCGCCAACAGAGAGTTATCTAAGCGTTATCAGGTGTTTGCCGTCAGGGACGAGGCGTATTATCAGAGGTTGATCCGGGAGTTTGAAAGCGAAGGAGGAAGGCTTAAGATATACCGAAGAGACGGGGAGATTGCGGACTGCAGGGGTCATTATCCTGAACAGGAGGAAGGGAAGCCTAAGATCATGGTTAGGATCATAGACGTCAGAAGGATGCTGATGTCGCTTTCGCTCCGTTCTCTTGCAGGGCTTTGCTTCTGTGTGACGGATCCTCTGATCGAGGAGAATAACCGCTGTATCGTGATCACTGGGACGGAGTTTTCCGGCGTGATGCTGATGGACGGGAAGGCGGAGAATTCAGAAGGTACGATCAGCGTTGCCGCGCTGGCGAGCTTTGTGTTCGGCGCGAAGACGGCGGAGGACGTATGCATGGAAGATGGCGTTGTGATGACGGAACGGCTGAAGTCGGAGCTTAAGAAGGTGATCCCGCTGTCTGGGATATATCTGAACGAGGCAGTATGAGGGAAGGATCTCTTAGGAACACTATATTCTGCAATATGGGACGCAGTAGGATTCGGGCTTGCTGCGTCCTAAATTGTTCTTAAACGTATCTTTAGAATATCTTTAGATTTTCATGGCAGCTCTCTTAAGATTTGTTGGGTATGATAGTTACATCAAGAAACAAAGGAGGAGATGCAGTGATGTCAATTCAGGCGCTTACGCAGTATTTTACACAGTATGGAGCCATATTCGTATTTGTGATCGTTCTGCTGGAATATATGAATCTTCCGGGATTCCCGGCGGGGGTGATCATGCCGCTTGCGGGAATATGGTCGGCGAAAGGAGCGATCAGTTTTCCGATGGTCATGCTGCTGTCGGTAGCGGCGGGGCTGCTTGGAAGCTGGATCTTATATTTCCTGGGAAGGCTTGGCGGCGATGCTTTTTTCCGTTTTTATGTCAGGAGATTTCCGAAGCAGAAGGGATTGATCGAGAAGAATCTGGAAGCGCTGCGAAGAAGAGGAGCCGTGGGAGTATTCGTGGGGAAGCTGGTGCCGATGATACGGACGCTGATCTCGATCCCGGCGGGAATGATCTCCATGGAGTTTGGCAGATATACGGTAAGCTCTGTCTTAGGGGTACTTGTCTGGAACACGGTATTTATAGGAGCAGGATATGTGATGGGGGATGCGGTATGGAGTATGTTCACAGGATGGGTATAACAGATCATAAGTTTTAGCATGGCATAGAAAGGAATGAGAACGGCAATGGAGACGAGTCAGATCAATCATATATTAATTGTGGAGGATGATAAAGAGATACGCGAAGGGGTAGAGATCTATCTCAGAAGCCAGGGGTACAAGGTATTCCAGGCGGCGGACGGAGTTGAGGGGCTTGAAGTCATCGAAAAGGAGGAGATCCATCTGGCGATCGTGGATGTGATGATGCCCCGGATGGATGGGATCCAGATGACGATCAAGTTAAGGGAGAAGCACGATTTCCCGGTGATCTTCCTCTCGGCAAAATCAGAAGAAGTGGATAAGATCCTGGGATTGAATATGGGGGCGGATGATTATGTGACGAAGCCGTTTACCCCGATGGAGCTTCTGGCCAGGGTGAATTCCCAGATGAGGAGATACCGCAAGTTCCTGGAGAAATTAGGCGGCAGGGATAAAGGAGCCAACGTCTATACCATAGGCGGCCTGGAGATCAATGAGGACTCTGTTGAGGCTTTTGTTGACGGGGAGCCGGTGAAGCTGACGCCTATAGAGTATAAGATCCTGCTGCTTCTGATGAAGAATCCGGGGAGAGTGTTCTCGGCAGAGGAGATCTACGAGCGGGTGTGGAACGAGCGGGCGGTAAATACGGATACTATCATGGTACATGTGAGAAATATCCGGGAGAAAATAGAGATCAATCCAAAAGATCCAAAATATTTAAAGGTGGTGTGGGGTGTTGGGTACAAAATTGAAAAGCAGCCGTAAACTGACGATCTTAGCGGTGATCATGACGGTCATGATACCGGCAATCTGTGTGGTGAGCCAATATTGGAACTGGTATGTGAATACGGAGGCATCCGTGGAGAGCGAGAATCATTCCATGGTCGTGTCAAGGGAGTTTCTTAAGATATTCCTGGACGCCGGCTACGTTCTCTATAACATGGAGAGCGGAGGAGATTATAATGCGGAAGATATGAGGGAGCTCTTAAACGAGAGCGGCTCGGAGCTGGCGTCTTATGAGCGTATATATCCGTTCCTTGATTACCGTGTCAAGGATGAGAAGGGGAAGGATGTAGCCAAGAGTACCGCCGATTCTGCAAACGGGGTGACAGAGGGCAACCTGTCGTCCTTCGCATTGGGAATCGTGATCACTTATGACAGATACGGGGAACCGGATGTTCAGATTAAGGCGGGAGAATATAAGTCAGAGCAGAGTGTGGCGTTCAGGGAAGTGATCAACGAGTATGATATTACGGAATGTGTAGTGGAGACATATGACGAAGACGAAGAGGTATGGGAGAACGTCAGTCTGGAAAAGCCGAAAAACAGGACATATATCTATGCTATGACGCAGGAAAATCTTGAGAATTACATTGATTCGTATTCCTATACAGGATACTATGTGATAGATTCCATGGTAAATCTTGTGATCATCCTGCTCCTGGTTGTAGCCGTCTTATCCTGGCTGCTTCCTCTCCTTCCGTTCTGGAATCTGAGCGGGATGAGGATATTCGAGGCGCCGATGGAGATTGCAGCGGCTGTATTTTTCATCATGACGGGGATACTCGGCGAGAAGATGTGGTGGATCGCAGGGCGTACCGGCAACGGCGGGAGTTTTCTGGATTTCCTGATCTGGACGGCTGTGTTTGCCGTTACATTCTGGGCTGCGGCCTGTTTAAGGCAGATCTATACATTAGGGGTTAGAACCTACATGAAAGAAAAAGTGCTGTGTGTCCGGTACGGAGTATATATCCAGAGGGCGTGGAAGTATGTTGCTTCAAGGCTTAAGAAAGGGGTTGACCGCTGTTATCACTTTATAGATCATATCGATCTGAGTGAGAAGAACAACCGGACGATCTTTAAGATCGTGGCAGTTAATTTTGTGATCCTGGCTTTGATCTGTACGCTGTGGTTCGGAGGTATCCTGTTCATCCTGATCTACTCCGTGGGACTGTTCTTACTGCTTCGAGAGTATTTTAACGATCTGCAGAGGAAATACAGGGTGCTTCTTAAGGCCACCGGAGAGATCGCCAAGGGTAATCTTGATACCCGGATCACAGAAGATCTGGGAATATTCAGCCCGTTCAAGCAGGAGATCCAGAAGATCCAGACCGGGTTTAAGAAGGCTGTGGACGAGGAAGTGAAGAGCCAGCGTATGAAGACGGAGCTTGTCACGAATGTCTCGCATGATCTTAAGACTCCGCTGACGGCGATCATCACGTACGTGAATCTTCTGAAGGATGAGAAGGATCAGGAGAAGCAAAAGGATTATATCGAGGTTCTGGAGAGAAAATCACTGCGGCTTAAGGTCCTGATCGAAGATCTGTTTGAGATCAGCAAGGCGAGCAGCAAGAACGTGACGCTGAACCTTGTGGATGCGGATGTAGTGAATCTGTTTAAGCAGGTGAAGTTAGAGCTTGAAGATAAGATTGCGGGGGCGGATCTGGACTTTAGATGTGTCTACCCTGATGAGAAGGTGTCGGCGTCCCTGGACAGCCAGAAGACCTACCGGGTATTCGAGAATCTGCTCGTCAATATCATCAAATATGCGATGCCGCATACCCGGGTGTATATAGAGATCACGAAGGAGGACGGCGAGGCCGTCATCAGGATGAAGAATGTGTCGGCGTCAGAGCTTAACTTCAACCCGGATGAGATCACGGAACGGTTCGTGCGCGGGGACGTATCGAGGAATACCGAAGGGTCGGGGCTTGGCCTTGCGATCGCGAAGAGCTTCGTGGAGCTGCAGAAAGGGAAGTTTAAGATCGAGACGGAGGCGGATCTTTTTAAAGTCGAAGTGAGGTTTAGAATGTGAAGAGATCAAGTTTATCTTGCAAAATCTGTGCCTTGATGTATAATTAAGCTTGTAACAGATAATCATATATTGTAACGGGGAGCTTGCAGAAGCGGGCTGAGAGGGGACTGTGACTGTCCCGACCCATGAAACCTGATTTGGATAATGCCAACGTAGGGACATAGGATTCGTAGTGTAAGCGGATATGCCAATACCAGGTGTATCCGCTTTGTTGTATGCGGAATCATGTCGGAAGCTTTCCGGAGAGGGTTCATCAGTAGAAGGAGGAGCCATCATGTTAGGAAACTGTATCAAGAATGTAAGGAAGATTGCGCCGCTTGTACATAACATTACGAATTATGTGACGGCGAATGATGTGGCGAATATTCTGCTCGCCTGCGGCGGCAATCCGATCATGTCGGACGAGCCGGAGGATGTGGAGGAGATTACGTCTGTGTGCGGCGGGCTGCATATCAACATCGGGACATTGAACCGGCGAAGCATTGAGGGGATGTTCCGGGCCGGGAGAAGGGCGAATGAGCTTGGTCATGTGCTTCTGTTGGATCCGGTAGGCGCCGGGGCAAGCGCGCTTCGGACGGATACGGCAGTCAGGCTTATGGATGAGCTTAGGTTTGACGTGATCCGCGGAAATATCTCCGAGATCAAGACGCTGGCGCTTGGCAGCGGGACGACGAAGGGTGTGGACGCAGATGTTGCGGATGCGGTGACAGAGGAGCGCCTTGACGAGGGGGTTGCGTTTGTCAGAGAATTCGCGGAGAAAGCGGGATGTATCGCTGCGGTCACAGGCGCCGTCGATCTGGTAAGCGACGGTACGACCTGTTATGTGATCCGCAACGGCCGCGCAGAGATGGGGAAGATCACAGGGACAGGCTGTCAGTTGTCCGGTATGATGACAGCTTTTCTTGCGGCAAATCCTGAGAATAAGCTTGTGGCAGCCGCGGCGGCAGTGTGCGCCATGGGACTTGCGGGAGAGCTTGCATGGATGCGGATGCAGGAGGGAGACGGCAACTGCGCATACAGGAGCCGTATTATTGACGCCGTCTGCAATATGGATGAAGACGCTCTGGAAAGAGGTGCGAACTATGAAGTGCGGTAAAGAAGATCTCCTGCTGTATGCGGTGACAGACCGCGGCTGGCTTAACGGAGATACCCTGTACCATCAGGTAGAACAGGCGCTTAAGGGCGGGGCGACATTCATCCAATTGCGGGAGAAGGAGCTGGATGAAGAGCATTTTCTTAAGGAAGGCCGCAGACTCCGGGAATTATGCCGGGAATACAGGGTTCCCTTCGTGATCAATGATAATGTTAAGATCGCGCTCCTGGCAGAAGCAGACGGGGTTCATGTAGGGCAGAGCGATATGGAAGCGGGAGACGTGCGTAAACGTCTGGGTGAGGATAAGATTGTCGGCGTGTCTGTTCAGACTGTGGAACAGGCGTTGCTTGCCGAACAGATGGGGGCGGATTATCTCGGTGTGGGAGCGGTATTCCCCACCGGTTCTAAGGCAGATGCGCAGGAGGTAAGCTTGGAGACGCTTCGGGCGATCTGCAGCAATGTGAGGATTCCGGTGATTGCGATCGGAGGGATCGGGAAAGACAATGTGAAGGAGCTTGCCGGGACCGGGATCTGTGGTATCGCAGTGATCAGCGCACTCTTTGCGCAGCCGGATATCCGGGCGGCGGCAGAGGAATTGAAGACGCTTACATGGGAAATTACGGGAAATCTGTCCGAAAAAGAGAGTAAGGAGGATGAGAGATGAAGACAGCATTGACGATCGCCGGGAGTGATTCAAGCGGAGGCGCCGGCATCCAGGCGGATATCAAGACCATGCTGGCGAACGGCGTCTATGGCATGAGCGCGATCGCGGCTCTGACCGCGCAGAATACGGTCGGTGTCACGGGGATCATGGAGGTGACGCCTGAATTCTTAGGAGAGCAGTTGGATAATATATTCACGGATATCCGGCCGGATGCGGTGAAGATCGGGATGGTGCCGAAGAGAGCGCTGATCGAAGTGATCGCAGGACGGCTTAAGAAGTACCGGGCAGAGAATGTCGTTGTAGATCCGGTGATGGTGTCGACCAGCGGCGCCAGGCTGATCGGCGAGGACGCGGTCTGCGCTCTGAAGGAGTATCTGTTCCCTACAGCCTTAATACTGACGCCCAATATACCGGAGGCAGAAATTCTGTCCGGTGAAAAGATCAGGACAAAGGAGGATATGGTTACGGCGGCAAAACGGATCAGCGGAAGATATTCCTGTGCGGTGCTGTTAAAAGGAGGGCACAGCCTGAACGACGCTAACGATCTTCTGTGCAGGAACGGCTCGGTCAGGTGGTTTAACGGGAAGAAGATCGACAATCCCAACACCCACGGGACAGGCTGTACGCTTTCCAGCGCGATCGCGTCGAATCTTGCGAAGGGATCCGATCTGGAATGGGCTGTGGAACGCGCGAAGGCATATCTGTCCGGCGCTCTTAGCGCCATGTTGGATCTGGGAAAAGGAAGAGGCCCAATGGACCATGGTTTTGATCTGACGGGGAAATATAAGGCGGATTCATAAGGATTTGGCAGAGAAGGCCGTAAGACGGGGTGTACAGATTGGAGAGAGAACTCTAGCTGTACACCCCTTGCTGACTTCATACATGTTCCATTATATAAGTTTTAAAATTCTGAACCACCGGCGCCTGATATACATTCTTCAGGGTTGCCATATAGAAAATTCTCTCCCAGCCTGGTTCGATGATCTCAATGATTTTGACAGGCATGTAGTCAAGAATTGACATTCGCGGGATCACGGCAATTCCTAATCCTGCGCATACAAGACCGGCAACAGCCTGGTCCTCCTCCAGGGCGTATTCACTCTGAGGCTGTCCGCCGCATTTCTCAAATAAGCCGTCGATCGCGGCTTTTAGGTCGCTTTTGCCGGAAAATGTGATCTGCGGATAGGGCAGGGTCTCATGGAGGTTGATGAATTCCCGGTTCTCTAAGGGATGTCCCTTGGGAACGATCAGAACTAATTCCTGACGTGAGATCGGGGTAAATTCAACGAGGGGTTCGTTTCCTGTCATGGAGCAAAAGGCGATATCATACTGCCTTTCTTTCAAACCTCTGATAATATCCGGTGTCTGGCCGGGGGAGGTATGAAAGTGAAAATGAATGTTCTTATTCGGGTTTGAATCCAGAAAATCTTTCACAAACCTTGGGACGGTGGAGCTTAAAGTGCGAAGCATGCCGATATCGACGTGTCCTGCCCCCATTCCGGTCATCTTAAGCTTATTTACGCTGGAATCCAGCATCTCAAGAGACTGCTCAACGTCTGTCAGGAATGCCTGGCCGCATTTGGTCAGGACCACATTGCGTCCATCCTTCTCGAATAATTTGACTCCCAGTTCTTTTTCAAGAGAGGAGATTGCATGGCTTAAGCTAGGCTGAGTGATGGCCAGAATCTCGGCAGCTTTCGTGTAATGCTCTAAATGCGCCAGTGTCACAAAATACCTGAGATGATAAAGATTCATAGGAGCTCTCCTTTCTTCATTTGTTTGACCATATATTATCATGAACTATGAAGAAAAGCTATTTGATTCTGTCAAATTTTATAATTTGTTTTCATTTTTGCAAAGCAGCGAACCAAGAGCCATACCGGAGCCATACCGGAGCCATACCGGAGCCATACCGGGTGTCAGACTCCGTCTCGACTTTCGATAAGATCCGTGTTATAATACACCTAAAGACAAGGAGATGCAGAAAATATGAAGGCGTGGCAACATTTCAAAACGATCAATCATCATAGGAGGCTGGTGAGGGAGGGCTGTTTTCGGGTGGGTCTGTATTGGCAGGGGCTTTGCCATGACCTGTCCAAATATATGCCGTCTGAGTTCCTGGTTGGATGCAGGTATTATCAGGGAACCAGAAGTCCGAATAACGCGGAGCGCGAGAGGAAGGGATATTCGTCTGCGTGGCTGCATCACAAGGGACGGAACAGGCATCATTATGAATACTGGCTTGACTACAGTGTAGATTCCGAGAAGGGGATCATCGGTATGAAGATGCCGGTGAAGTATGTGGTTGAGATGTTTATGGACCGCATTGCCGCATGCAAGACTTATCAGAAGGGCAGCTATAACGATGCCAGTCCTCTTGAATACTATGAGAAGGGTGCGGCGAAGCTTGGCCCTATGGTCCATCCCGAGACAGCAAGGCTTCTGCATCATTTGCTCAGGATGCTTGCCAGCAAGGGGGAGGAGGAGACGTTCTCTTATATCCGCCATAGGATACTGCGAAAATAGCTTATAAAAATTTTTGTAAAAAATATGCAGATTTTTGTTGACAACAGAATGGTTCTGTAGTATTATATTCTTCGGACGGTTGATACGTCACTTGCGGAAGTGTCGGAACTGGCAGACGAGCAAGACTAAGGATCTTGTAGCTTTCGAGCTGTGTGGGTTCAAGTCCCATCTTCCGCATTGAATGGGAATCCCGGAGTCCTTTAGAATAAGGGCTTGCGGGATTTTTTCTATGCCTTAAATTCAAAAATGGGGCAGAAATGGGGCAATCTATAAAATAGACACTTCTTTTATCTTCTGGTTGTCCTTTTCACGCATCTTCTTCGTTACATGAAAATAGATATTCATTGTGACCCGGCTGTCACTGTGGCCGAGTCTTCTCGATATGACATCCAAGGGGACTCCCTGCTCTGCCATGAGTGCCACGTGAGTGTGTCTCATGAAGTGTGTTGTCACAGTCTTGCCAAACAACTGTTTTGCGTTTTCCTGCAGATATTTGTTGTAGGAGTAGTAATTCAGGTAATCGCCGTTCACATCACACATGAAGAGTTCAGACTGGTAGCCGCAGTAGAATCGTTCTTTATCCATATACCGCTTGATTTGTTTGCACAGGGTAAAGAGTTCATCCTGCATGTATACTTCTCGATTCGAGGTTGCGGTCTTCGGTGTCCCGATCACATGATTTACCGGATCGTATGTCTTACTGACACGGATGTAACGGTTGGTGAAGTCGATATCAGATGTATTGAGCGCGATCGCCTCACCTGCGCGCAGGCCGGAGAGGGCAGAGAACTCTGTTAGCATACGCCATTTATCAACTTTCATATTTTTCAGCAATATCTTTAGTTCATCACTTTCAAGATATTTTTCCTCTAGTTTCTGTACCTTCTCATCATCTTTGAATTTCTTGATCTTATCAAGCCAGCGGATGTCGGCAATATAATCGTTCTGGTACCCCCAACGCATCAAAGCTTTCAGACGGGTAATGCGTTCGTTGGTTGTTCCAGGCTTTTCATCCTCTGCTGCAAGCTTCTCACGGACGTATCCGGCCGTGATCTTATCAATCAGGATATCTCGGCCGAGAATCCGCATCAGAGAATCCATGGCAAAATAGTTCCGTTGGTATGTAGATTGGGTGACGGTAGCTTTCTGGTCTGTGCGGTAGAGTTCAACGAGCTCAGACAGCCGTAGATCATCTTTCTTGATCGTAGCCGTGATAGAGGACAGCTTTGCTTCTATCTTGTCATTTAGGGATGCCTGCGCAAGTTTCCGGGTACTTGCAGTGTCCTTGTCCATGGTGATGGATACCTTATGGCTCTTTTCTGTCATAGGGTCTTCATAGCGTTCAACGAAGCGGACTTTTCCGTTCGGTAATATTTCGCTCCACATAATCTATTCCTCCTGAAAAAGGGTATAAAAAATAACCCTCGTAAATTGTGGAGGATTATGGTATAATCTACTTGCTGAAGGTAGATTGTATACCGTAATCCTCTGGTTTGCGAGTTACATCTATGTGAAACCGTCTCTGTTGGTGCAGGGGCGGTTTTTCTATAATAAGTCAGAAATCGTGATAGTCAGCCCATCAAAAATATAAACAGGAATCGCATCATCAAAAGAATACATATTTGCATCTTCCTCATCATCAAAGATATAGGTCTGAACAATTTTCTTCATCGGGTTTATAATCCAGTATTCCCGGACACCTGCAGTACGGTATTTGAATAATTTGATTGCACAATCTGTCCGTGTGCTGCTAGGTGAAATAATCTCTATAATCCAGTCTGGTGCCCCTTTGCATCCACGATCTGATAACTTGTCTTTATCGCAAATAATAGAAATGTCTGGTTCCACCCATATCTTATCATCGGCGTTCAGATTGACGGCAAACGGGGCGGGGATGACTTCACAATTTCCTTTTTTTGATTTTACATGATTAAGAATTGCATAGTGTAGTTCGCTTAAGAGTTTCTGGTGGATAAAGCTTGGTGGAGCCATAGCATACAGCTTTCCGTCGATCAGCTCCGCGCGCTGTCCTTCCGGGAGATTCCAGTAGTCTTCGGATGTGTAAGTACGTTCCTGGGGCATTGGCATGTGATCACGTCCTTTCTTTCCAGAAATATTGTTATTTATGGTTTACAATGGCCGTAAGGAGAATAGCCTTGATTAATAATGTCATTTTTTGTGCCGTCATAGGTTGAATAATTTTGTGGAGCAATTTTTTTGACATCTCTGTGCATCCAGGATTATGAAACATTAATACTTATTTGCCAGTAATCTGTTTTTCCCGTTGTTCAATCGTTCATTCATTGTATTACTAATGTAGCGTTTCAATCATTTTTTTACTTATAAAAAACCTTGCAAAGCCAGTATTCATGCGACAAAACAAGTATTACTAAAAAAATGATTGAGACAGAATAGTAGGAGAAGATTCTATTGTTTTTATATAGCAAAAATGTTTATTTTCTTTTAATCTGTATTTCCTAAAACAAAATACCTCAGGTCTCGTCTTGTATTTTCTCCTTTCTGCTCCTGCTAGCGCAAGGGGAAGTTTTTAGTAGATTTTTTTCTATTTGCTGATTAAGAAACTAAAATTAGAGCTTAGCCATACATTATCTTTGTAATATATTTCGATGGTAGACCAGTCACTTGGAGCTTCGATTTCTAAAACTCCTTTTATTTTTTTTACCCGGTGCAATGCTTCCGTCAAGTTGCTGCTTTCCACTCTCTGTAGATAGAGCCATAAAAGCATTAGAACTAAAGTCTGCCTTATAATCCCCAATATAGCAATCGAAACTTATCATACTACTTACACTTATTTCCTCATCAGAATTGTTTGTGATTTCAATTTCTGGAAATACAAAAATCTTTCCACTTTCTGGTTGAACCCATTCATTCCCAGTAGATTTTTCATAGCTCAATACAGTTACTTGAACGTCATTGTATTCTGCAATTTCCCCAATGTTAAATGAATTGTCAGCAGCATTAGATTGCTTTTCATTTTCATTTGAATTATCATTAGATTTTGCAGAATCTACATGCGGGGTTTTGTCGCCTCCTGATAAAAAGCTTCCTATCGCTCCAATTGCAATAAGGACAATAAATATAAGCAGTAGTTTTTTCAATATTCCGCCGCCTTGCTTTTTCTTACAGTTTGGACAAATCTTTGCAGCTGCATTGATTTCTGTTTTGCAATGCTTGCAAATCTTTGTTTTCTTAGATTTTTTTTGGAATTACTGGAACCGTTATTGCTTGGAGTTTTATAATTCTTATTACAATTTGTACACAGTAAATAAGCGGGATTCTTTGGATTTTGAATTAGCTCCCCTCCACAGGTTGGACATTTTCTTGCCATAGTGCTTTCCTCTCTTTCGCTTTTGTTCGACCTTACATTGAAAAGTTTATATAAACGCCTTAGTGGTTATATCACAAAAATATACACAAACATTTTATCGAACATTTGTTTGGAATTTCCAATTGATATTTTACGCAGATAGTAGTATTATGTCAATAAGGAATTTCGAACGTGTGTTTGCTAAATGCTGGAGGTAATACATATGAAAAACGATCTAAGTATCATTTATGAAATGCTTGAACAATTGGATCAGATAGAGGATCAACGGTTCTTAAAGCAGTTATATACACTTATAAAAAGACATTTGGAAAAGAAGGGGAAGCATTAGCTTTCCTTTTTTTGGCTTAAATTGTCCAAAAGCCTCTTACTAAAATCACATAAAATTTCCTGTGATTTCGGTGATACTTCGTTATATGTATGCATTATCTCTTTTATAATAAGATAAAGGGGGTTCTCTCCACCGTCCTCTAACAAGTCAGACACATATGCGGCAACTTCATCTTCTTCTGGGAGTTGTATAAACATTTTGCCTTCACCAGTTCGGAACCAAACCTCATTTATCTTATATTTTAAACATATGATTTCAACGACTCTATCAGAAACGCCCTTTCGTTTATTTTCTATATCAGAAACATGGCCTTGTGTAGTTTTAATCTCTTTTGCAAAATCACCTTGTTTCATATTAAGAGATGTTCTGACTCTTTTGAAACGCTCACAAATCTTAATATCGTTTTCAGTCATGGCTTAACCTCCTTTCATGTATTACTATATCACAAAAAATATCACTTTGCAACAAAAAATATATTGACATTAATGTTGAAAAATGATATATTAAAATCACAAAACAACAATTTAGATAATTAAATATCGAAAGAGGTGAAAACCTGAGTGATGAGAAAAAGAAACTCATCAAAGAAACAGTTGAAAATTTGAAGCTTCTTGATAGGGAAAGTTTATTAATTATGAGAAGCGGTGCAGAGATGCTGAAAAGCCGAGATATGATTGGACGGCTAGAGGAGCCAGAGAAGGAGGTGCTGTAAAAGGTGTTGAAAATATCTGAAAGAAATAAAATAGAAAGAAGCCTTATTGAACAGGCAGAGCTACTGCATAAGGCTTCTAACAAGGGCATATACGATACCAAACCACGATATCGGCTGCGAGCTTGCGGATTTTTCTGATATACGCTGGACGGTCGGACGGCTTTCTATGCA
>ERZ808046.1081-NODE-1081-length-14225-cov-3.861182_pt1 | contig 14225 bp, 15 predicted proteins | sample MGYA00380196_ERZ808046 | MGnify/ENA primary metagenome ERZ808046 (study PRJEB31490, sample SAMN06133421) | mouse gut metagenome | isolation source: Z6_2 | host: mice | place: China: Chengdu | collected 2015-05 ...
ACAAAGTATAAAATATATAATAAATATATCAATTATTATTTCAACAATTAATAAAATATATTAAATACTACAAAAAATATATAAGAAAGGTTTAACTTGATGAAAAAGTTTTTTATAAGTATTACAGTAATATTTTTAACAATTGGGATATTTTCTACCACTTCAATTGTTAAAGCAGATGATGAAGTTTCTCAGTTATTCAAAGATTTTATTGATGAATGTTTTAATGATAGAGATAATGTAACAGTGTATTTAGGCTCAAAAGATGTAACAGATGATTTTTTTAATAAATATTACAATATGTATTCTAAGGGAGAATTATTAGCAATCAATAATGCTATAGAGTTTTTTAACTATGATATTACACATGAAATTGACACACTTATTCCTAGCACAAAAGCAAGTACAACTAGGTCTAAGACATTCAAATCATATGAAACAAAAACTGTTAATGGTAATAAAAAAGAATGGACTACAATGCTTTATTGCAAATTTACATATAACTCTAGCACTAGAAACATTACTTCAATTTCTAATCCCCAACTAAATGTAGATTTTGGTGAATGGGGAAATGCTTTCACCCCTAGATTCCTTAATGTATCAACAGGCAAAGAACAGATAGGCAGATTATCAGTAAAATATACATGTTCAAATGATGTAGAAGCAACTTATGATCCTCCATTCTTACCTGCATCTACATGGGATTTTGGCAATTGTAGTCACTCATATACATTAAGTGCATAAAATGATGAAAAAAGATTCTTCAATTAAATTTAGTATATTAAATATTACTGGATTAATATTATTTCAAATAGTGCATATTCTCCTTGAAATAAAGAAAGCAAGTATTGTAAATACAGAAAAATTAACACAAAATCAAATTATGTATCAAATGAGATACAGTAATATACAAAATAATCTTAGTTACATCACATCTATATTTATATTTTTTATTGTAATAATTTATTTTAAAATATAATATAAAAAGAGAAGTGTTTCTATTATGTTTCCATATGTTTTGCAAATCATATATTAAATTTTTATATTGAGTTTGTTTATCTATACTCTTAATATTGATATTCTGTTTTATATTCTCTTTTTCTTTATTTGAAATGAAACTATGTAATATATTCAAATATACCATACTTGAATTAAAATCTGTTAACCGTTCAAAATAGGAAACATATTTTAAATGATTACTTGGTAGATTTATATGATGTTGAGCTAATAATTGCTTTTTATATGGATAAAACTGCTTTATTCCATTCGTTATACTTTTAGATTTAACTATTAAATCATAGTGCCATATTTTTTTGATATTATAATAATATGATTTTTGTATTACTATTATATTTTTTAATAGAGTATCATTTATCTTTTTACTTAGATAGTTCTTAATAACTTGTCTTTGTAATGTTTTACTTTTTTTATTATATTTCTGCCATATACCTATATTTTCAAAATCATATTTATTACTTTTTTGTTTTACATAAATATTTTTTACACTTTTTCTTTTTAAATTACTGTTACTCAGTGCTATTTGATATTTTTTAGTAATCTGTTTTTCTTTTTTTCTCTGTTTTTTTTTATTTTTTTTTTGCAATATTACATTGTTAACATTATATTGATGGTTTATTTTATTTTCAATAATACGATATTCAGTAAATAAACCATATTTTTGATACATAGTTCTATTATTTATTTTTTGTAAATTTTCTTTAAAAAATGTATGATAATATAAAAAGGCACTTTTATGATGATTATAAAAACTATTATAATATGCATTTTGATTCAAAAAATCATATTTCACTTTGTAAAAACTTGAAGTCCATACATTGTCTTTTTTTAAGCCTGTTTCTATATCATCAATACATTTTTTTAAAAAAATAGTATTACAATTTTGCTGTGATAAAAATAGATTTTTCACTTCATTCCATTGCTTGTAAAACATAGAAATAAAAAATATATTTTGTACTTGCTGTTTTTGTAGCATCATTTTTATAGTAGAATATTTTGTATATTGTATTATTTTCATATGATATAATAAATTTAATATCCATTCTATCATATCCCATTGTTGTTTATGATAAACAATTGTCACATCATATTGATACATCTGCATCGTTATTTGATTTTTTGCTATAATATTTTTTGCAAAAACATCAGATACTTTTTTTATATTTTTTATCTGTGTTATATTATTTTTTTTCATGACTTTTCGCTCCTATGCTGAAAAATCTATATTTCCTATCATATCATTTTTACTATTTTTTTGTTTTAATTCTAATGCCTGTTGTTTTTGCAATGCCTTTTTATTTTGCTCTTTTATACCATTTAGCATACTATTTTTATTTGTATTGATTTTATCATTCTGTTTTATTTTACTTTTTTTATTTTGCGCCACAGCAAAATCTGATGTTATATTTTCATTCACACTATTTTTTTCCAAATTTCTACAACTTTCTGAAATATCTTTTGATTCACAAAGAACAGTATAAGCAATACTCATATATTGTATTAAAACCTGTGTGGAACACGCATTCAAATCAGAAAACTTAATTTCCTGCACTATAGCGTATCCTGTACTATATGCCTGTATAATTTCTCCTTTTTGATTTCTCAATATAATTGTTACATCTGTAATTTTGTCACAAATATCAATTAAATTCATTGTGCCATAACCTTTTTCTAAAACCATTGTTTGCAATTTTTTTTTGCTGTCACGAAACAAATAGGGCTGATTTCTACCTCCCTCATTTACTGCTGTAACTTCTGCTGATTGTAACACTAAGCCTGTTATTTTTGAAAAGCTAGTTAAATATCCTCCTAATATCACATCATATTGATATGCAACAAGAGGATATGGCTGATTTTGCCCCATTTGCAAATGAAATTTTTTTGCTACATTCGTTTGATATGCCATATTATCCTCCTTATTATATATCAAAAATATTTTTCTTTTCTTTTTCTCCATTGATATTTTGATTGATTTTTGATATTTGTTGACACCATTTTGCTCGTTCTTTATGTTCCATATTCATCAATGTTTCATAGTCCCAATGATTATAATAAGCAATAAATTCCATTTCCTCATACAATTTATCTATGGGGTAACGTTTCATTACTCCCCCTCAAAAGGCCAAGCAATTTCAATTTCCTCTCCGCAATGTGGACAAATACTTTTTATCATATAGTTATCCATTTCATTTATTTTTTGATATAAATCTTGCAAAAAAGCCAAATCTGTTGTAAAAAGATTTTCAATTACCCTTGTATCTACATGAGATAAATCTCCTAATTTTGTAATCACCCTAGCAAGCAATATAATGGTAATATAACTAGGATTTTGTTGTACTCTAGGATCTTTCATAGGTATAATTTCATCTCCAGCTGTTGCCAAACGCATCATACCTTTTTTATGCAATGTACCATTTCCATCAATATATCCTTTTGGTAATTCAAAAGCAAATTCCGTTTGAAACATCATCATACTCTCCTTTTTATAAAAGCCGACTACATTTGACTAAAGCAGTCGGCTAATATGATATATATATATTTATTATTCTCCTCCACCACTACCAAGTGCTGTGCGAACCAATCCTTCATGTGCAAACTCTATTGACTCTATTGCTACATCAGAACTAGCACCCTTTAAATCTGGTCCTACATATTTACATGGAAATGCTCTCACTAATTTCCATTCTGCTACTGGAGTATCTTGATTACTATCATCAAACAAACGTACAATGACAGATTTTCTTTCTGGTGTAATTTTTCCTTGATTAATTTCATCTAACCATGTAAAAAATTCTATAGCATCTACAACGCCTCTTTTAAATGTAATATTGCTATATTTTACAAGCCCTGGTATTTTTCTAACGGTATTATCTTTTGCATCACCTTCTCTATATTCTGTTACATCAATCGTTGCATCAAATCCAGTCACTTCACTAAATCCAGCAACAAAAACGTTATCAATTTCTACTTTAAAACGGTACCCTTTATAAGGATAAGGAAATTCTCCAGCCATTCATTTTGCCCTCCTTTATATTGCGCCATTTGTTTTTTGTGTAATACGGAATACCACAAATTCTGCGGGTTTTACTGGTGCAACACCTATTACACATATCAATTTTCCATTATCAATATCACTTTGACTCATTGTATTTGCTCCAATATCCACAAAAAATGCCTCTCCTTCAGAACCACCCGCCAAAGCTCCTGCTCTCCATAAATCACCCAAAAAATTTTCTATTGTTCTTTTTACACGTAACCATAGCAAAGGTTCATTTGGCTCAAATACAACCCAATTTGTACTAACACGGATAGATTCTTCTATATATAAAAACAATCTTCTAACATTAACATATCTCCATAAACTATTAGAACTAATTGTTCTTGCACCCCAAACACGAATACCATTTCCTGCAAAACTACGTATCAAATTGACTCCTTTAGGATTCAATATATCCTGTTCCCCTGTGGTATAATTGCAGTCTAATCCCACACAAGCAGATACAACTTCATTTGCTGGTGCTTTAAAAACACCTCTTGTATTATCTGTTCTTGCATAAACACCTGCTACAGAGCCAGAAGGTGGAATGACTATGCTATTTTTTGTAATAGGGTCTGCTACCTTTACCCAAGGGTGATACATTGCTGCAAAATCACTATCAAATAAATTACGATATTCTACAATATCATTTACTGTTTTCTTTTCTCTTGGTATATCTAATATAGCAAAACGATTCATATTTTCACAATGTGCAATAAGAGAGGAAACAATTTGAGGGTCTGTCATACCTGGTATTGCAAGCAGGCTTACCTCATTATTATCAATGAAGGCTTGCAAACCTGTTCTGTTATTTGGTCCTTTATCTTCCCCTATAAAATCTGTAGCAGAAAGTGCTTGCTGTGTGCCATTTTTGCCTCCAGATAAATGTATTATATTACTGCTTGTTTCATTATCACAAATCATATGAAAAGGAGATACTATTTTTTCTTCCAATTCTTTTACTTCCACCATAATTATTTCACTTTTTGCTAGTCTTTGTTCTATAAAGTCATAAGAATTTCTATTAAAAGAGCAATGCTCATATTTTTCTTCTATCATATCATATTTTACATGAACATCTATTTGGCATACAGATAATACTATTTGCGGTATCATGGCATTATCTGAAACATCTTCTTCAAATTTTTGTTCCATTGTAATTGTAGTATCATCTACATCAATCACTCTATTATAAAATTTCTGTTCTTTTTTTGTAACACAAACAATATCTCCTGCTAAAAAACCTTGTGTATTTTTTACATAATATCGGCATGGATTTGATTGTATTTGCTCTAATATCTGTGTTTTATACTGACTACTTTCTGTTATAGTAATTGTAATTTTATTTCCCCATTCTCCTGCTTCTTTTGCATAAAAAACAACAGGAGCTTGTTCTGTACTACAGCTATAAAATGCGTCAGGAGGCACTACTCTTTTGATATAACATCTTGAACCGCCATTTGTAAAAAACTGATTAACTGCATATGCTAGATAACGATATTCTCCAAATTCTCTTTCTGTTAAATAATTACCAAATACTCTACGAAATGATGCAAAATTTGTGATTAATATAGGTACGCCATATTGAGGACCTTTCTCTGTTACACCTATAAAGCCTGCCGTGCTTGTGCTGACACTTGCCATAGGTGTTTCTGCACTATCAAATTCTTCTACATATACACCCGGAGTTAAATATTCTGCCATAAATTCCCGATTTTATATAATTATAAAATCAGTTCCTCCCTTCTACAGTGTTCATATCGCCCAAAATATAATACGCTATTTTCATTCACAAAAAACGATACTGACAATATGACTTACATTCTCTGCTATTTTTTTATAATACTTATTTTATTTACAAAATATGACAGCCACATTATATCATACGCTATTAACTGTTGTAAATAAAAATACATTTGTAATTTTAACAAATACAGAGTTGTTTTTTTTATATTTTTATCGTGACAAAAATACCCCTCTTGCTTTTTATAAAACACAAGAGGGGCATCATTTTTATAACATTATGACTTTATATTTCCATCTATTGTAATCACAACTACTTTTAAATTGATTTCTTTTTTACTGTTTTCTATTGCCTTTTTCACAGCAAATTCCATGCCACCACAGCAAGGTACTTCCATTCTTACTACAGTAACGTTTTTAATATCATGATTGCAAAATATATTTTTTAATTTTTCTGAATAATCTACCATATCTAATTTTGTACAACCAATAATTGTTGTTTTTCCATTCATAAAATCATTATGAAAATTCGCATAAGCATATGCTGTACAGTCTGCGGCTATCAGCAAATCACTATTTGAAAAATATTCTGCATTTTCTGCAACCAGTTTTAATTGAACAGGCCATTGTTGTAATTGGCTTGTTATATTTTGCTCATATTCTGTATGTACTGCTTTTTTTTGATATTGCTTTACTGCTTCTTCATTAAAAGGTGCTGCTTCTCTTTCTTCAAAAGAAATTGCATTTGTAGGACAGGTAGGCAAACAATTTCCCAATCCATCACAATAGTCATCTCTTAATAGTACTGCTTTACCATTTTGTATGGCAATCGCACCTTCATGACACGCCTCCGCACAAGCACCACAGCCATTACAAAGTTGTTCATCTATTTTAATGATTTTTCTTATCAATTTGATTCCTCCTATATTTTGATATTGACTACTCACTTTTTTATTACAATGTTATGATATACTATATTATGCTGATTTTCAACTATTATATTAAAATTTGCACTAGTTATTTGCTGTATATATTGTTATTTATTGTTAAAAAATAAACAATATATTAACTAAAATAAGGGATAAAGATTTTTCTCTATCCCCTTTATAAAATAAACACATTATATCATTTTTTTCATATCATCCATAGTAGCATAAGAAGCAATAGCACCTTTTCCCTGTACGCTATATGCACAATAAGCATTAGAGAAATTCATATATTCTATTGCTTTTTGTTCTGACAAATCCGAAAGTGCTTTTGACGTCATGCCATCAGCAGAAAGTTGATACAAAAATGAACCAATAAAGGCATCTCCTGCACCTGTTGTATCCAATGCTTTTACCTTTTTACCTTCTGAAACGGCTTTCATATATTTTGTATATACCTCTGCACCTTTTGCACCCTTTGTAAAAATCACTACTTTTACATTACCTTGAAAAAGAATATCTTTTGCTTGTTCTATTGTTTGACATCCTGTAATAAATTCTAATTCTTCATCTGAAATTTTTAAAATATCAGCATAAGGCAAAAATTCCAACACTGTATTTTTTAATGCTTCATGGTCATTCCACAATGGCAAGCGTATATTAGGGTCAAAGCTAATGATAGCACCCGCTTTTTTTGCATACTCTATTGCTGTTTTATGAGCATATTTCATAGGATATTCTCCCAATGAAACAGAACAAAAATGTAATGCAAAACTATCTTCAAACCATTTTTCATCAATATCCTGCTTTCGTAAAAGCATATCAGCACTAGGTTTTCTATAAAAAGAAAATTCTCTGTTACCATCTTTCATTAATGATACAAATGCTAAACAAGTATTTGCTTCATCTGTTCTAATAATATGTTCTGTTTGTATGCCGAATCTTTTTAAATCTTTTTCAATTTTATCTCCAAAAGCATCATTGCCTAGCTGTGTTATCATTTCAGAAATGCCACCTAATTTTGTATATGCACCGCAAACATTTGCTGGTGCTCCTCCTGTAACTGGATGAAATGTTTCCACTTCTTCCAATGAGCAACCCTTTTCTGTTGGTATAAAATCAATTAATGCTTCTCCTATTGCTACTAATTTTTTCATACAACATTCCTCCCTATGGTATAACGACTCATGTACCACATTTTACAATATTTTGTATCACAATGATAGTATAACATAACTTTGTCATTTTGTGGGTAAAATCTTGTAGTAAAAACTTCTTCACCATCATTCAAATAAATTTCTAATATAGATTTATCAGCAAATATTTTTATATTTTGGCATTGTTCTAATGTTACAGAGCGACTTTTTCTTCCTGAACCTAATGCACCTTTAAATGAAATCTCAAAATATTTTTGTTGTTTATGAAATGCTATCACAACATCATTATCTATTTCAATATCAAAACTTTGTCCACTTTTGTTATCATATTCCAATTCAAATAAAGGTATCACTTTCATATTATTTTCAACAGCAATTTGCTGTGTTCTAAGCTGTTTGATTTCTTCTACAGGCATTTGATAAATTTTTCCGTTTTTATAGTATAACTCTCTAGGCATTGTCAGCATATGTTGCCAACCATTTTTTACTGTAGGGTTATCATATCCCTTTTCATCTGGCATACCTGCCCAAGCAATCAATATCCTTCTGCCCTTATCATCTAAAAAAGTTTGAGGTGCATAAAAATCAAAACCTTTATCCCATTCTGTAAAATTTTCAAGTGTATATTGATTTGTCATATCACCTTTTAATAAAAAATATCCCGATTGATATATGTTTTGATAATTTCTCTGTTGTTGTTGTAGTCCTTGAGGAGAAACAGAAAGTATTTTTTGTCCTTCTAATTCAAACAAGTCAGGACATTCCCACATATATCCGAAATTTTGTTCTGTTGTCAATATGTTTTTCAATTTCCAATTTACTTTGTCATAAGAAACATATAATAAAACTTCTCCTTTGTCTTGTTTTGTTCTTGCTCCTAATACCATATAATATATATCATTTTCTTTCCAAACTTTTGGGTCACGTATATGAAGTGTCAAACCCTCAGGATAATCTTTAGGTGTTAATATACATTTTTTTGTTCCAAAATGGATACCATCATCACTTTCTACTAATATTGTATAGGGTTCTCGTCCTGTATTGATATAGTCAAAATCCCCATCAAGTTTAACATTGCCTGTATAGTATAAATACATTTTTCCATTTTCTATCAAAGCACTTCCCGAATAGACTCCATGTATATCAAAAGGTTGGTCTGAAAAAAGAGGAACGCCCATATATTCCCAGTGAATCATATCTTTACTTTTATAATGTCCCCAAAATTTCAATCCACCTTCTACATCAAATGGTGAATATTGAAAAAATACATGATACTCTCCTTGATACATACATAGCCCATTTGGGTCATTTAGCCAGCCTATAGGGGGCATCAAATGATACCCCGCCCTCCATTTGTCTTCATCTATATCTAAAAAAATATTTTTTTCTGTTTGTTCTAATTGCTTCACAAAATAATGAAGTAATGCATTCATACTTTTCACCTCAATTTATTATTGTATTGTTATGACTTCGTCGCCTTCTTCTGCTTGTTTATCTGTCAAAACATTGATTTGTTTAAAATCTGCTGTATTTGTAATTACAACAGGTGTGGTAATCTCATAGCCTTCTGCTATAATATTTTCTTTTTCAAATGTTAAAAGTAAATCTCCCTTTTTCACTTCATCATCTACTTTTACATGAGTTTGATAGTATTTTCCATTTAATTGTACTGTATCCATACCAACATGAATTAGTATTTCTATACCATTGTTACTAGTGATACCAATAGCGTGTTTTGTATCCATTACAACTGTTACTTTTCCATCAAAAGGTGCAACTACTCTGCCTTGTTCCGGCTGTATTGCAATGCCTTTTCCTAAATATTCCCCTGCAAATGTTGCATCTTTTACAGTATTTAATGGTATTACTTTTCCCTTGATAGGACTGTATACTACTTTATTTTCTGATGTTATTTGATTTTGTTCTATTTGTTTGTTTTGTTCTGTTTGATTATTTTGTTTATTTTCTTTTTGCTCCTTTTTCTCTGAATCTTCTTTCCATATTATCCATGTTAGTACAAATGAAACACCTATTGCGATTGCTAATGTAATAATATACTGTAGCGGTCTGTGTAAATGAAGTAATATACCAAATATACCTGTAACACCTGTTCCTGTTGCTCCTAATCCTACAATAGAAGCATACAATGCACCACAGCCGCCTCCTATAGATGCCGCAACAAAAGGTTTAAAAAATCTCATATTTACACCAAATATTGCTGGTTCTGTAATGCCCATAAATGCACTTAATGAAGAAGGTAATGCCATTGATTTTAATTTTTTATTTTTTGTTTTTAATGCTACTGCAAGTGCTGCACTACCTTGTGCTACATTTGCCGCAGAAGCCAAAGGCAACCAGTATGTCATACCAAATTTTGAAATTTGTCCCAAATCTATAACAGTATACATATGATGAATACCTGATACTACTGTTGTTGCATATGCTGTACCCATTATAAAACTTCCTATACCTAAAGGCAATGCAATTAACCATTGTACACCATCTAATATTCCATTTTCAATCAATACAAATACAGGACCAATTGCTGCTAATGTTAAATATGCTGTTACAAATACACTGACAAGAGGTGTTACAAATAAATCCAACATTGCTGGCACAATTTTATGTAATTTCTTTTCAATGGTACTTAATATCCATGCAGCAATAATTACAGGTATAACGTGTCCTTGATAGCCTACCATATCAATACTATACAATCCAAAAAATACACTTTGTTTTTGTAATACGCCCTCTGTTGCTACAGTCCAAGCATTTTGCAAATTAGGGTGTATCATTATCATACCAATGACTGCACCTAAAAATGGATTGCCTCCAAATACTTTTGCTGCGCTAAATGCAATCAATATTGGTAAAAATGTGTATGCTGTATTACTAAAAATTTGTGCAAAAACATAAAGAGAACTACCTGTGTCAATATTAATAATACCGTTATTTACCATAAAGTTGAGTGATTCCATAATACCCATTAAAAAACCGCTTGCCACAATAGCAGGTATAATAGGCACAAATATATCTCCTAATGTTTTAATTGCTTTTTGAAACCAGTTTGTTTTTGCTGTTGCTGCTGCTTTTACCTCTTCTTTTGTACTTGCTGTAATACCTGCAATAGCTATAAACTCATCATATACTTTGTTTACAATACCTGTACCAAATATAATTTGTAATTGTCCTGATGCAAAAAACACACCTTTTACACCATCAATATTTTCCACTGCTTCTTTATCACATTTATCATTATCTGCTATGACAAGTCTTAGCCTTGTTGCACAATGTGCAGCAGAAATTAAATTTTGTTTTCCTCCTATTTTTTCATAAACCTCTTTTGCCGATTGCTTATAATCCATATTATTCCCTCCTAAAAAGTACAAAAATTTTATAAATGTTTTATTATCACGGTCAAAACACTCTTTAAATATATGAAATCGATTTCAGTTGTTATATATTATTATAGCTATTTTTATCCATTTGTATAGAGTCAATTTATACAAATTATTTGTTTTAATTTTTGTAAATCATAACAAAAGACTGCTTTTTTAAAAGCAGCCATATATTATTTAGTAGATTCTTGTTCTATTATTTCAAATCCTAACTTCATTTCTTTGATTACTTTTTTCTGTTCTTTTAATAAATCTAGCAACATTTGCGCGCCATCTTGTCCACTTGTTTTATAATAAAAATGTGCTGTAGTTAATGTGGGTGTAATAATTTCCGACAACTTTGTATGTCCAATTCCTACGATTTGTATTTGCTGGGGTATACTAATTTGTTTTTCTTTTAAATATTTCATAGCACCTATCGCTATGAAATCGGTTGCACAAAATATGCCATCTATATATTCTTGTTGCTTTAACAGTCTTTTCATGGCTTCATAACCTGATTCCATAGAAAAATCACTTTCTGTCATAACATTTTCATTTATCGCTATATGATATGATTTTAAAGCATCTAAATAACCTTTTTTTCTTTCAAAACCTGCTGCTTTATCTTTTATTGTTACACCAATATAAGCAATTTGTTTTCTTCCATTGCAAAGCATAATTTCAGTTAATTGCTTTGCTGCTAAATAATCATTATGATAAATACAGCTTGCATAATCTACTTTCTGACCAATTATTACTACAGGTACATCAATTTGCTTTATAATACTTTTATGTTCTTTATTCAGCAATGTTGCAATAAATATAATGCCCTCTACATTATTGTTTTGAAAAACGCTTAAATATTCCAGTTCTTTGTTTACATTATTTTCTGTATTAGCAAGCAATATTTGAAATCCCTTTTCAGAAAGTACTTGACTAATACCTGCTACAATTCTACTTATTGTTTCTGAATTAATTTTAGGTAATACGATTCCTATCAATTTTGATTTTTTTGTACGTAATGTTTGTGCCTGCAATGATGGTCTATAACCTGTTTGTTCAATCACTTTTTTTATTTTCTGCCTTTTTTCTTCGCTAATATAACCATGATTTAAGTATCGAGATACTGCTGCACTGGATACCCCTGCTAATTTTGCAATTTCAGCTATTGTCAAAATATTTTCCTCCCCTTAATTTATATCATTTTGCTTACTATTATATAACAATATATTTTTTCTCTCAACAAAGCAGTATTAATATTTTTTATACTGTTTTAGCAAATTTATATTGTAAAAATCCACAAAACATGATAGAATATTTTGTATATTTCCATTATGAAATAATGTGTAAAATAGTCAATATATACAACAATTTAAACAATCATACAAACGATATTTTATAAATATATTAAGGAGATGGTTATGAAATCAAATAAGCACACTATAATTTTCCCTAATATAGAATCTTCTTCTATAAAATGTGCTAATGAAAAAAATCCTTTCTATTATCATAACGCTAAACTCATACAGCATTATAATGATACTATAAAAAAATCCAGCATTAGCTTAATTCAAATTTCAGCAGATGATTCTTTTTCATTAATTTCTACTGATAATACTTTTTCTGAAAATTACCAAAGACAAAATATAAATTCTTATATTCATTATATCCCAGAACAACAAAGAGATGATATTATAAAAAAGATTGCAAAACATCGCTTACAAAAAAGTTCATTCCAAATAGAACATACTTTACTAAAAAAAGATGATACTTTTACAAAAGTTCATGTTTATGGCAATTTTTTAAAACAACAGAATGATATTCTTATTTGTACATTATTGCTAATAGAAAATAGTCAATATAAACATTTTAAAAAGCAATTAAACGACTGTTATATTTCTATGACAGAAACAAAAAGCTATCATCACGAAAGAAAAATTGTTTTTCCTAATAATTTAGAAAATAATATAAATACTATGCCTATACTTTTTGAATATAAACCAGAAAAAAATACACTGTTTTTTTCTAATTTAGTTAAGCAAACATATTATTTTCCTTTTTATACTTTAAAAGAAACAATTTTAATACACAATAACGATAAAGAATATTTTTATACTCTTTTAAAATACTGTCAAAGTTATAAAGGAATCGTACAAACAAAAATACGACTTTATACAAGTGAAAACAAATATCAATGGTTTTATTTAATATTTTACACATTATGTAACAAAAATAATAAAAAACGTATTTCTATTTATGGCAAACTGATGCCTATATTTACTCCCAGTATTACCATAGATAAAATAAAAAGAGATGCTGTTACCAATTTATATCATCGTGACACATTAGAGCAGTATATCAATTTGTCATTGCAAGACCCTTTAACAAATCAATCTGCATTTATTTTAATTGATTTACCAAATTTGAAAAATATTTATTATACAATAGGTATTCCTTTAGGTGACATGATATTAAATGATATTGTACAAAAAATTAAAAAACACTTTTATCAAACAGATGTTATTGCTCGTTATGCTTATGATAAAATTGTTGTATATTTACCCAATATCATTTCAAAAACAATACTGGAGCATAGTATTAATAAACTAAATGCAACATTTTATACAACATATGGCAATAACGAAAATAGCTATACTGTAAATCCACACACTGGTATTTCTTTGTATCCTCATGATGGAAATTCTTATCAATCTTTACTGCGCTGTGCAAATAAGGCATTAAAGCATAGTATAGAAATAAACAATAATCATTTTTTGTTTTATGAAGATTATAAAAAAAATAATATGAATACTCAAAAATAATCTTTTGAGCAAATGAAAAAGCCCTTACTAGTAAGGGCTTTTCTTTCAGTCTGTCGATAAAGTCCTTTTTTGTGGGTTTCACCCACACCCACCAACTTTTTTGAAAAAAAGTTGGACAAAAAACTTTATTGGAAAAACTGACG
>ERZ808046.1095-NODE-1095-length-14061-cov-3.129434_pt1 | contig 14061 bp, 13 predicted proteins | sample MGYA00380196_ERZ808046 | MGnify/ENA primary metagenome ERZ808046 (study PRJEB31490, sample SAMN06133421) | mouse gut metagenome | isolation source: Z6_2 | host: mice | place: China: Chengdu | collected 2015-05 ...
TAACAGCGTCAATTTTTTCTGCTGTCAGGGAGTAATTCAGCGGACGAATAATGGGAATACCGCCGCCCACACTTGCTTCAAACAGATAGTTGCACTTATTTTCATGGGCAATCTGTATCAGCTCCGGTCCGTGGGTGGCAACCAGTTCCTTGTTGGAAGTACATACGCTCTTTCCTCCAAGGAGCGCCCTTTTGGTAAAGTCATAGGCCGGTTTCAATCCGCCCATGGTTTCGCAGATGATCTTTACCTCCGGGTCGTTCAAAATCATTTCCACGTCATGGACTACTTTATTTTCATAAGGGTCGCCGGGGAAATCCCTCAAGTCCAGAATATATTTGATATTGATTTCCTCGCCTGACTTTTTATTGATTTCATCTTTATTCTTTTCGATCACTTCCACGACACCGCTTCCCACTGTGCCGTACCCCATTACTGCTACCTGAATCATTTTATTTCCTCCTTTGGCTTCCTATTCCTTTTTATTCTTTCGCCAGTATTTTTACATTTCTGACACCCTCATGCTGTTCTAAGGTTTCCAGCATTTCCGATACATTCCCTGTAGTTGCAAGAACCTGGACGCTTAAACTTAAAGACGCCACGCCATTAATGGGTATACTCTGATGTATGGTCAATATATTGGCCCCAAACTCTGCAATGATCCGCAACACATCAGACAAAAGCCCCGGTTCATCCTTCATCTGGAAGGTCAGGGTAATGGTCGTCCCCTGGGCATTATCGTGAAACTGAAATATATCATCCTTATACTTATAAAAAGAACTGCGGCTGATCCCCACCTGGTCCGCTGCTTCGTTGACCGTGTGCACCCTGCCTGTGTCAAGCAGTTTCTTGGCTTCCACCACTTTTAAAAGCACCTCGGGCACTGCCTGCTCTTTTACCACAAAATATCTGGTTCCCATAGTCTGTATCCTTATCTGTTCTTGAGTTGCGGACACTTGTTTGCCGACGATGGATATTGTATCACAGACATAAAGCTATGGCAAGTAAAAAATGGCCTTTTTATTTTAAAGCATATTTTATAGCATATTTCTCAAAATTCTCCCGGAAGTCTTCGCTGTCATTTCTGAAATTGCGAAGTGACTCATGAATGTTCATCCTGTGATACGCCATATCAATGACACAGCCGGCGATATTGGAGCAGTGGTCAGCCGTGCGTTCCAGATCAGTAAGCAGGTCCGACCACACAAACCCTACGTCAATGGAACATTTTCCCTGCTGTAAGCGGAGAATATGGTGCGTTCGCATCTGCTCTTTTAACTGGTCTATAACTTCCTCTAAGGATTCTACCATGGAGGCCGTCTTTAAATCATCCTCCAAAAAAGCTTGCAGTGACAAGTCTATAATTTCACTTACTGCTCTGGAAATCTGTTTCAATTCCGATATGGCCCGGTCTGTAAAAGCCAGATTCTTCCCCCGCAGTTCTTCCGCAGATTCCAAAAGGCTGACTGCATGGTCTGATATCCGTTCAAAGTCCCCTATGATTTTGAGCAGTTTCGCCGCCTGTCCGCTGTCTTCTTCACTGATTTGTCTGGCACTCAGCTTTACAAGGTATGTGCCGAGAATATCCTCATAATGGTCGGTTTTTTCTTCTTTTTCACGGATGGAAGCCGCCGTCTCCGGCGAATATTCAAATAAGACGGCTATCCCCTCTTTCATGGACCGGGCGGCTGTTTGCGCCATATCCACAGCCACCTCCCGGCACCGCTCCAGTGCAATAGGCGCCGCCGCAAGGAGACGTTCGTCCAGCTCGGACTGGATTTCCGGCTGTTTTGCATCAGGCACCAGCCAGTTTACCAGCTTTTCAAGCACTCCCGGCAGAGGCAGCAGCAAAAGAGTGCACAGCACATTAAAGACCGAATGTGCCACGGCAATTCCAGGCAAAGATGCCGGGCTGTCCAGAAATGCCGGGCTGAAAACTACATTTATGATGCAAAAAACGGACAGCCATACCGTTGTTCCGATTACATTGAACAGCAGATGCACCATGGCGGCACGCTTTGCGTTTTTATTTGCCCCTACGGAAGAAATCATGGCGGTCACACAGGTCCCGATATTCTGCCCCATAATAATAGGAACAGCCGCCCCGTAAGTAACCTGTCCGGTAACGGCCAGTGCCTGTAAAATTCCCACAGATGCGGAACTGGACTGGATAACTGCCGTCAGTACGGCTCCCGCCAGCACGCCGGCCGCCGGATTTTGAAACATCACAAACAGATTCTGAAAGGAAGGAACATCCCGGAGCCCGGAAACTGCGCCGGACATGGTTTCCATACCAGACATCAATGTGGCAAAGGAAAGAAGGATCATGCCTGTGTCTTTCTTCTTTGGATTTTTGCAGAACATATAAAAGATCACTCCAATCAATGCCAGCACAGGCGTAAAAGAAGAGGGCTTTAGAAGCGCAATAAAAACATTGCCGCTGTCTATGCCTGCAAGGCTTAAAAGCCATGCCGTAATTGTTGTTCCGATATTGGCCCCCATTATGACATTGACTGCCTGCCTCAATGTCATGATACCCGAATTCACAAAACCCACCACCATAACCGTTGCCGCCGAAGAACTTTGAATCACCGCCGTAATAAGCAGCCCGGTCAAGATCCCGGCTCCCCTGCTGGCCGTCAGCCTGCCAAGAAGCGGACGCAGACTTCCTCCCGCCCGGCGTTCTAAGGCCTGTCCCATAAGGTTCATGCCAAAAAGAAACAGACACAGACCGCCTGTCAGAGTAAGCACACTAAAAATATCCATAGAAATCCCATCCTTTCCATCATTCTTTCTATGGAATCTATTTTGCCTGATTTATGCGAAATTCATTATCAGAATCGGATAAAATTTTCCCGAAGGCCTTTGGGGCTTAAAAGAGTGAGGATCAATTATTTTTCATCTTCCAATAATTGAATAACCTCAACTTGTTGTATTTGTCCAGGCTCTGTTTCAAGGATCTCTCCTGTAAAAGTAATGGCAATATTATCGCCAACATCCAGATCCTCCACTGAAATATCCATATACCTCCATGTGATTTTCGTTCCTTCTGCGATAGAAAAGCAAAATCTGCTTCTAAAGTTGATATCATTTACTTCCATGCCGTCTACTGTGAATGTATTATTTTGAATGTCAGAAATAGTGGCATAGAATGTCTGTGCGGCAAATGCGGATGGAGAACTTTCCATAGGGCCATAAGCCGCCTTGTATCCTAAAAAGTAAAATACCCCCGCAACTGCCAGGCTATAACATAGCAATGCAATAACAACTCCAATCATTTTGCGGTTTTTGCTCATTTTCATCCTCCCAAGATTCCATTATTTATCTGTTCTTATAATATCTTTTCAACAAATATCCCATCAAATGTTTCAGACGCTGTTTTTGCCAATACAGCAAAAACAGCGTCTGCACTTTTATTACAATAAGCTGTCTCGCGGAGCGTGGCAGCGTTTGTTTCAGTCAATTGATATATAAATCCCGGCCGGTTTACAAAAGCTCTTTCAAAAGCCTGTTCACCATTCCCGGGTCAGCCTTGCCTTTCATGGCTTTCATGGTCTGCCCCACCAGAAATCCGATGGCTTTTTCCTTGCCGTTCCGGTAGTCTTCCACAGACTGGGGATTATTTGCAATAACCTCCTCCACGGTTTTGCGCAGGGCGCCTTCATCGTTTACAGTCTTAAGCCCCTTTTCCTCCACATATTTTTCCGGATCCACGTCCTGGGTAAACATGACTTCAAAGACTTCCTTTGCCACGGAGCTGTTGATTGCTTTTGCGTCTGTCAGGGCAATCAGTTTAGAGAGATGTTCCGGTGAGAAGCGGATATCCTCCGGGTCCATGCCGTTTTCTTTAAGGAGCCGCAAAGTCTCCACCATCAGCCAGTTAGATACCTTCTTGGGCTGACTGCCAAGAGCCACTGTTGCCTCGAAAATATCCGCCATGTGCTTACTTCCGGTGATGATTTCAATGTCATATTCCGGGATATCGAATTCTTCCTGATAGCGGCGCATCTTTTCTTCCCTAAACTCCGGCTGTTTTCGGCGGATCGTCTCAAGGAACGCATCATCCAGCACGATGGGCACAAGATCCGGGTCTGGGAAGTAACGGTAATCCTGGGCATCTTCCTTGCTTCTCATGGCATAGGACTCTCCCTTATTGTCATCCCACCTTCTGGTCTCCTGAACCACCTTTTTGCCATCTTCCAGAAGGTCGATCTGCCGCTCCGTCTCCCCTTCAATGGCCCTTGCAATGGCCTTAAAGGAATTTAAATTCTTCATTTCCGTACGGGTTCCGAAGGCTTCCTGTCCTTTTTCCCTTATGGAAAGATTCACGTCCGCCCGCATGGAGCCTTCCTGGAGCTTGCAGTCTGAAGCCCCAAGGTACTGGATGATCATACGGAGTTTTTCCAGATAGGCAATCACTTCCTCCGCACTGCGCATATCCGGCTCCGACACGATTTCGATCAGGGGAACGCCGGAACGGTTATAATCAACCAGAGAGCAGTCATCCCACTCGTCGTGAATCAGCTTGCCCGCATCCTCCTCCATATGGATTTCGTGGATACCTACAAATTTCTTTCCGTTTTCCGTCTCAATCTCTACCTTCCCGTTTCGGCATATGGGGAGATAAAGCTGGGAAATCTGGTAGTTCTGGGGATTGTCGGGATAAAAATAATTCTTCCGGTCAAATTTACAATACTGGGTGATGGTACAGTTGGTAGCAAGCCCCACCGCCACGGCATATTCCAGCACCTGCTTATTTAAGACCGGAAGGGAGCCGGGCATCCCTGTACAGACCGGACAGGTGTGTGTGTTGGGTTCTCCGCCGAAAGCAGTGGAGCACCCGCAGAAAATCTTGGTTTTGGTAGCCAGTTCCACATGGACTTCCAGTCCAATGACTGTTTCATACTGTTTTGCCATTACTGCCTGTCCTCCTTTCTGTTAAATCTGCCCCTTATCTTTTCATAGGTGTAAGCCGTCTGTATCAGCTTCTTTTCCTGGAAGCAGTCCCCGATAAGCTGTAAGCCGATGGGAAGCCCCTTGGAATCCACGCCGCAGGGCAGGCTTAAGCCCGGCAGTCCTGCAAGGTTTACAGAAATCGTATAAATATCCCCCAGGTACATTTTGATCGGGTCGCTAAGGCTCTGTCCAAGTTTCGGCGCCGTAGTGGGCGCAACAGGGCCTAAAATCACATCATATTTTGCAAAGGCTTCGTCAAATGCTTTCTTGATCAGGGCCTTTACGCGCAGGGCTTTCAGATAGTAAGCATCGTAGTAGCCGGAGCTTAACACAAAGCTCCCCAGCATGATCCTGCGCTTCACCTCCGGGCCGAAGCCTTCGGAACGGGACTTCTTGTACATATTGTGAAGTCCTTCATATTCACTGGTGCGGTAGCCGTATTTAATACCGTCAAACCGCTCTAAATTAGAGCTTGCCTCCGCCGCCGCGATGGTATAATAGGCAGGGATCGCATATTCCACCAGACTTAAATCAAATTCTTCCACAAGGGCGCCTTTTTCTTCCAGCGCCTTTGCCGCCCCAAGGACAGCCTCTTTCACTTCCGGGTCGAGCCCTTCGCCAAGATAATCCCTGGGGATGCCGATCCGCATCCCTTTCACATCCTCCACAAGGGCGGAAGTAAAATCCGTATCGTCCTGTGCCACAGAGGTGGAGTCCTTCCGGTCATGGGAAGCAATGACCTCCATAATTGCCGCACAGTCCGTCACATCCTTGCACAGGGGGCCTATCTGATCTAAAGAAGAACCGTAGGCAATCAGCCCGTACCGGGATACCCTGCCGTAAGTGGGCTTCATCCCCACTACCCCGCAGAAAGAAGCCGGCTGGCGGATGGAACCTCCTGTATCGGAGCCAAGGGCATAGAAGCATTCCTTCGCCGCTACCGCCGCCGCACTTCCGCCGGAAGACCCTCCCGGCACATGCTCCGGGTTCCATGGATTCCTGGTCACTCCGAAAGCGGAGGTTTCCGTGGTAGAGCCCATGGCAAATTCGTCCATATTGGTCTTGCCTAAAATCACCGCCCCGGCCTTTTGCAGGTTCCGCACTGCTTCCGAGGAATAAGTGGGCACGAAGTTACCCAGGATCTTTGATGAGCAGGTAGTCAGCATCCCCTCCGTGCACATATTGTCCTTGATGGCAACGGGCACTCCCGCAAGAGGGCCTGTCAGTTCCCCTGCGTCAATTTTCTTCTGCACTTCCTCCGCCTGCAAAAGGGCGCTTTCCTTATCCACCGTTACATAACAGTTAAAAGTCTCCTCACTTTTTTCCATCTGTCCAAAGACAGCTTCCACTGCCTCCGGGACCGTCACCTTTTTTTCTTTGATCGCTGCCGCCAGTTCCACGGCAGTCATGTCAAGTATATTCATCTGCCGTCCTCCTATTCAAATGTCCGCGGCACCACGAACATGCCGTTCTTTTCACCGGGGGCGTTTTTCAGAATTTCCTCCCGGATATCGCCGTTTGTCACTACATCTTCACGAAATACATTCTTAACAGGGAATACATGGGACATAGGTTCCACCTCCCGGGTGTCCAGTTCGCCCAGCTTGTCAATATAATCCAGCATACTGCCCATATCCTTCTTGGCCTGCTCCTTTTCCTCCCCGGAAAGTTCAAGCTTGGCAAGAATTCCTACATATTCAATGGTTTCATCAGAAATGATATTAGCCATCTTTCTTTTCCTTTCTGCTTTAAAACGTTACAATTCTTTACTACCAATAATTTACTACTTTTATGGGCCGGTGTCCACTACTTTAATCCAATGCTTTTGATTATGCGCAGTTCTGATTTTCCCTATTCTTTGCTTAGTCCTCCATAATTTTATCACACAAGACACGTTTTAAGTACTTCTTCAAGGGCTTCCTTCTCCCCTTGCGCCGCCCGGATTTCCAGACTCCAGTCAAGGTCACGGTACTTCTGGCACCGCTCATCCTTTTCGATAAATTCCTGCATTGCCTTAAGCATATCCATGCTCCACACAGAACTGTCGATCTGGGCGGTGGTGTAAATCCCTTTTTCCAGCATCACAAATCCGAAAATATCTTTTGCGTGGGTTTTTTCCGCGCTGTTAATGACCTCTGCCACAAGATGGCTGGGAATAAAAAGCACGCCGCTTTCGGTTCCCATCACTATATCCCCCGGCAGGCAGACTCCCTGGCCGATGCGGCAGGGTGCATTGTAGCTGGTCATGATGCACTCCCTTATGGGCGTGGGGTCTATGCCCCGGTAGTAAACCTGGGTGCCGATTTTCTTCATCTGCTCCACATCCCGGATACCGCCCCAGATGACCGCCCCGCCCTGCTTCGTCTGGGCTGCAATAGCCGTGGTAAGATTTCCGCCGATAAAGGTGCCGTTAAAAATCTTGTCATACATATCGGCAACCAGCACGTCTCCTTCCACCAGATTATCCACCACCCACTGGTTGCACATGCCCTGCCAGTTATTCCTGTTTCCCGTTTCCTTTACCACAGCATACAGATCCGGCCTAGTGGGGACAAAGGTACAGGTTACGGCCCGTCCAATCAGCTTTTTATCGCTCTGAAGGACTTTCATGCTGCCCTCAAACTGGAAATGGTATCCTTTTACATAGAGCGGAAGCCAAATTTCTTCCAATGTCATGGCCCGCAGCTTTTCCAGATAAATATCTTCCACTCTGGGCCTTCCGTCTGCAAACCGCTCCCCCTGCCATTCCCGGGTCAATTCCATTATTTGTTCCTTATCATTCAGTATCACTGTTGTTTCTCCCTGTTTTCATTTTAACGTAAGGACAGCCCCCGAAGCGGGCTATCCGTTGTTGACAATAATCCGGCCTGCAAAACATGGCAGCCTTTCAACAAACGCTGCCACGCTTTGCGAGACAGCTTATTGTAATAAGATGTCCTGTTACAGGACACCAGGCGGCGTCCAGTATGCTTCCGGCGCCGTCTCCCAGAGGGGCATCCCTAATCCGCCCGGATCATACACGATTCTGCCTGCCCGGATGGTCATGACACATTCCAGCCGCTTATTTCCATTCATTCTTGCATGGCCGCTGTCAGCGTAACCAAAGTGCCCTTCCTCTACCCGGAGCACTGCCACGTCACCAAAGGCGCCCGGGCGCAAATCCCCCAGTTCCTCATGTCCTATTATCCGGGCCGGGCCTTTGGTCGTCCGGTAAATGACCTCCTCCAAAGGCATCCCCATGCTTAGATATTTGGACATCACATGCAGAAGGTTGATCACCGGGCCTGCCACATTATCCAGATATAGATCCGTGGAAATCACATCCGGCAGGAATCCCTGCCTGTATGCAGGAATGGCGTTCCGAAACCAGAAGCTTCCTGCCCCGTGTCCAAGATCAAACAGTATTCCCCGCTTACCTGCCTCAAATAAAAAGGAATTCACATTTCCCTCTTTATCAAGAATGGGGAACTGCTGGGCATATACATGGGTATGGATGTCACCGGGCCGCAGCCTTTCCATCAGAAGTTCCTGATAGGTTCTCTCCGGCAGATTAGGCTGGAAATCAGCCATTACCGGCTTTCCGCACAAATTTCCGGCTTCCACTGCCCTGTCCACAGATTCCCAGGGGGGATGCTCCCTGTCAAAGGGCCGTCCTACCCAGTAATGGGCCGTCTTTATGCCCACCACAATATCCCCGAAGGTTTTTGCCATTGCCGCCGCAACCTGCGGGTGAAACTCCCGGATATCCTGCTCCGAGTCCAAGCTGACCATCCCGCCCGAGGCTATATTGATAAATGCAAGAATCCGCAGTCTGCTTTTGTCAATAATCTGTTCCTTGAACCGGATAAAGTCCCGGCTCCCGCAGGTTCCTGCATCCACCGCCGTGGTGACGCCGCTCTGGAACATATGGGCCTGGGGGTGGATCGTTGGAAGGCCGTCTTTTTGAAACGGAAAGGAAGGGTATATGTGGCAGTGCATGTCAACAAGCCCCGGCGTCACATAGCATCCTTCCACGGGAACAATTATGGTTTCACCGCTTCCGGCCAGGTTTTCTCCAATCTCCGCAATTTTTCCTTCCAGAATACGGATATCCCCTCTCTTTTTTATATTCCGGGAAGGATCAAGAATGATCCCCCCCTTTAGCAATATCTCTTTTTCTTTATTTCTCATCCTGCCAGCTCCCTTTGTTCGATTGAATATCCCGCCCTGATGCCCCATCTGCAGGGCATCGGTTATGCCTGTTTGTCTTATCCGCCGTCCACAGGAATCACACACGCCGCACCATAAAGGGGAATGCTGTCCGCCTCCATAAGCTGCCCGTCCCTGTACCAAAAACGATTCACCCGGCCGCTTCTTTCACAGGCCGCAAACAGTATGTTTTCTTCCGTCACATGAAGATATCTGGGCCAGTTTCCGCCGCAGTCCCACTCTCCCTGAAAGCCGTATCCGCCATCAGTCCCAAACACCCCTATGGTATTTTCTCCCCGGTTGGCTACAAACACCTCTCCCCGGCTGTTGATACATGCCCCGCCGGGGTAGTTCCTATGGCTCTTTCTTCGTGTCGCAGGCACTCGCTCTGCCGTCTCCCATGGAAAGCTATCTGCTTTCTGTTCCCAGAATCTGCTTTTTGTAAATAGGAGCGTTCCGTCCTGCTCATTTACGATCACCGCAGCTTCCCTTTTCCGGTCAAAAAGTATCTGCCTTGGGCCGCTGCCCTTTTTTAGCAAAATTTCCCGCACCCTGCCACAGGGGATCCCATCCTTTAAGGAAAAGACATAGATCCTGTCACTGCCGCAGTCAGCCCCCAGAAGTGTATTTGGGTCCGGCACCGCCGTCCAGTGCATGTGGGATGTCACTCCCCTCAAATCCTTTCTTCCTTCATGACAGTACAGGATATCCTTTAACTGCCCATCCAGCACGTACAGATGGCCGCTTCCATAACAGCCTGCATACAACACCTGCTGCCCGGCCGATAAATGACACAGCCCGGCCCCTGCAAATTCCATCCGTTTTACCGGTATTATCTTATCTTTTTGCAATTCATAAGCAGTAACGGCAGCATAGGAAGGGTGCTCCGAAACTGCATAAATCCTTTTTCCCATTGTACAGAGGAAGGAAGGGGAATCTCCCTGCCTGTATGTGCTGACAATTTCCATTTTTCCGCTTCCCTCTGCCCGAAACAAAACCATGTCATCCTTCTGCCCATGACTGTAGCCGGAGGCCAGATAATACTGTCCCATAACCAATTCCGCCTTTCCATCCTGCTTATCCCAGAGCATGTTTAAAATTCATCATCAGTTCCGTATGGCCGCTATCACTTCGATCTCCACCGGAATATTGCCGTTAGGAAGATTCCGCGTCCCCATTACGGTTCTTGCATGGTACCCTCTTTCTTCCAGCACATCTGCAATGGTATCCGAAAAGCCGTCCATCACTTTATCCACGTCGGTAAACCCTTCCCCGCAGTTCACAAGGCCGAAGGCTTTCACTATCCTTTCCACCCGGTCTAAAGAGCCCAGCGTGTCTTTTAATGCGCCCAGTATGATAATGGCGCACTCCCTTGCGGCGGCATATCCTTCTTCCGGTGTAAGTTCCTCTCCGATCCGCCCCCGGTACAGGGGTTTTCCTGTCACCTGATTTTCCGGTCCGTGGCCGGATACATAGAGCATATCGTCCACCTGCCGCAGCAGGACAATTCCTCTTTTTTTCTTATAAACAGGCTCCCTTTCTGCCCCGTCTATTAAAATTCTGTTGATACTGTCCACCACACACTCCTCCTTTTGGTCTATTTCCTGATGCGGACAATTGCTTCCACCGCTACGGGCATATTTCCCGGAAGGGCGTAAGCTCCCATGGCAGAGCGGGCATGTTGTCCCCGCTTTCCAAATACCTCCACCATCAAATCGGAAAAACCGTTCATGACCGCCGGCTGGTCTGAAAAATCTCCCGCACTGTTTACCAGTCCCAGGACCTTCACGAAGTAATCTACCCTGTCCAGTTCTCCAATATGATCTTTGATCGTTGCCAGCATATTCAGCCCGCAGAGTCTCGCCGCTTTAGCAGCCGCTCCTGTGTCCAGCTCTGCTCCTGCCTTTCCGGTATAAACCGGATTTCCTTCCATATCCACCGGGAGATGGGCCGAGAGATACAGCATATCGTCTTTCAGCACTGCATCCACAGCTCCCGTCCCTTTCCTGCTGCGCACAGGCAGTCTGATTCCTAATTGTTCTATTCTCTTTCCAGTTTCACTCATTTCAACCTCTTTTCCGCGCTTTCCATAAGCGCAAATTATTTTACACTGGCGGCTCTCTATCCCTTCACTGCCCCGCTGGCCAGTCCCTCCACAAACTGTTTCTGCACCAGCATAAATGCCCCGGCGATGGGAAGGGTGATCAGCATGGCCGCCGCCATGGTGTCTCCCCAGTCTACTTTAAAGAAGGAGGAAAACTCATTTAACGCAATGGGCACCGTAATGCTCTGGGGGCTTCTTGTGAGCACATTGGCCAGGGCAAATTCATTCCACGAAGAAATAAACGCATAGATTCCTGTAGCCGCAAGGGCGGGCTTTAGCAGCGGAAGCAGAATCCGCGTAAGGACCTGCATGGTGGAACAGCCGTCCACAATGGCCGCCTCCTCTATTTCTTTGGGGATCCCCTTGAAATATCCTTTCGCCATCCAGGTCACAAGGGGAAGGCTTATCACAAGATGGGCCGCCGCCAGCCCGGTTTTGGTATCCACGATCCCCACCGCATTTTCCATATAATACATAGGTATCATCAGCACCGTAAGGGGAAGCATCTGGCTCACCAGCATAAATAAGGACAGCGCTCTATTTCCCCTGAATTTAAAACGGGCAAATGCATATCCCGCGCTCCCGCCCAGCAAAAGCGCTGCAAAAGACGTCATGATCCCCACCAGAAAACTGTTTTTAAAGGCGTTTGGAAGAGAACTTCCAAACAACACATCCTTATAATTGGCAAGGGTAGGCGTGTGGGGGATCCATTTGGGCGGTCTGGCGAAAATCTCCGCTCCTGTTTTGACAGAAGTCGAAAATACCCAGCCCACAGGCAGAAAGGTTATCACAAGGGCCAGTGCCAGAATCAGATAAATCATCCCCTTTATAAGCCTTTCCTTTAACTTTTTTCTGTTCATGCATCCTCCTCCTTTACCACAAATTTCACATACAGCACCGCAAAGAACATGGTAACTAACAGCTGCATCACTGCGCTTGCCGATGCCGCATTTAAATTCAGCACCTTGAACTGGTTGTACACAAGAAGGGACAGTGTGGTTGTGTTCTGCCCTCCCGACGTCATGATCCAAATCAGGGAAAACTCATTGATTGCCCATACCAGCAGCATCAGAATACAGATAAAGCTGATATCTTTTAAAAGAGGAAGGGTGATGTAACAGGTTTTCTTAAACCACCCTGCACCATCCAGTTCCGCGCTTTCATATAGATCCGCCGGAAGCTGCTGTAATCCCGCCGTCATCATCAGCATCACATAAGGGGCACATGCCCACACCTGCACAATGATAAGGGAAATCATTGCAAACCGGGGGCTTGTCAGCCAGGGTACCGGTTCTTTGATAAGCCCAAAGCTCTCCAGAATATGGTTTGCCATCCCTCCGTCTGTGGTCAGGAGCCATTTCCATGCAGTGGCCTTCACTACTCCGGGAATGATCCATGCGATGAAAATCGTGCTCCGCCAGAATCCTTTTCCCCTGATCCCTTTTCTGTGAATCAGCATGGCATAGACACAGCCTGCCAAAAAGGAGAACACCACTGTGCAGAGCGTCCATTTTACCGTATTTGATACTGTTTTTATAAACTGCGGGTTACGGAACAGCCGCATGTAATTGCGCAGTCCCGAAAAACTGCCTCCTGCGGACTGGTCGGTAAAGCTCATGGAAAAAATATAAATCAGCGGATATACAATCAGCAGCGCAGTCACGATAACTCCCGGAAGTATAAACGGAATCGCTCTTTTTTCATCTCTGGTCAAAATTTGTTTCTTCATGCTTTTATCCCTTTCCTGTCCTGCACATCAGGCGCTGTCATCTTTGCAGACCGATCATGGATGGAAAGCGGTATGCCGGGTGCCTCCCGGCGCACTGCTCTCCTGATCTGCTATGCACACTGCCGTAATAAGGCAGCGTCCGGACCGCCTTTTCAATAGGCCAGTAACGCGTCAATATCAGCAGTCATCCCCTGACAGGCTTCCTCTACCGTCATGCTTCCCGACACAGCGTTCTGCATATACTGGTAAATAACAGGCTCCATTTCCGCCCAGTTTTCATACGTAGGCTCTGCCTTTGAGTTGTTAAGCTGTTCTGTAAAGGGCTTTAGCGCTTCCTCCGAAAACTGTTCATATGCAATGGCTGTTTTACTGGCAGGGAAAGAGTCCGTAAGACGGGCCTGGTTTTCAGGGGTGGTGATGTACGCAAGAAATCTGGCTGCCGCCTCTTTGTTTTCACTGTTCTTTGCCATGGATACGCACCAGCCGTTCGCCGTGGTGCATCCCATTTTGCCGTCTCCTGGTATCACTGCTGTCTTAAAATTAAGCTCCGGGTATTCTGTCCTTAAAGGCTCTACATCAAAAGGCCCTGTAAAATTAAAGGCAATCTGCCCTGACGCAAACATTTCCCGCATTTTTGTATTGTCGATTTCCGCACTGCCGGGGGAGGCATAGCCTTCACTTATGGAAGTCACAATATTGCCAAGGGCTTTCTTAGCCGCCTCACTGTCAAGCGTACATTTCGTCCCATCTTCGTTTAAAATGTCCCCGCCATAGGTATATAACTGCTGTACCAGTCTTGTTGCCGCATTGGCCTGGTTCCCCAGGGGCCATGCAAAACCGTAAACGCCATCCCCGGAAAGCTTTTTGCTCATTTCCACCATTGCATCCCAGTCTGTAGGGAAGGAATCATAACCTGCCGCTTTCAGCATATCTTCATTATAATAAATGCCTGACCCGTCGTAGCGAAAAGGAATCCCGTAAACTTCCCCGTCCATGGACGTGATGGCAAGGGCCGGCTCCAGAAGGTCGTCAAAGTCTATGCCTGCCGCTTTCCCCTGTTCCGTCAAAGGCTCCAGCAAATCCTTTT
>ERZ808046.1096-NODE-1096-length-14060-cov-2.796396_pt1 | contig 14060 bp, 15 predicted proteins | sample MGYA00380196_ERZ808046 | MGnify/ENA primary metagenome ERZ808046 (study PRJEB31490, sample SAMN06133421) | mouse gut metagenome | isolation source: Z6_2 | host: mice | place: China: Chengdu | collected 2015-05 ...
ATAAAAAAGTGGAGAAATGTACGGACAACAACGATCGCGTAGATCGCGAAATCGAAAAGTTAAAAAGGAAAAAGAAGGAATTGAAAGGGCAGATTCATTCAGAAACGGATGATAAAAAAATTGAGCAATTGGAAAAAGAATTAGCACAGGTAGAACGGGAATTAAGTCAAAAAGACAATGACGCATATCGGCGTCAACATACCGTATTTCATTAAAATATCCATTCCCTTATCGGAACCCGATGGTTGATTTGCGGTTCCGGTAGGGTATTTTTTTATTTGTAAGAAGACATATGGTTGTCATGTTTCGTGTGATATGATACTATCACAGTATAAACGATGTATGGGCAAAGGAGCGGCGTTTAGTTTTTAAATATAAGCCAACATCCTTTGTCCATGTAAAAAACAGATAGGAGAAAAGGTATGGCATCGAATCCGGAATTTGTAGAATATATCGCGGATCAACTGAAAGGAGCAGGAGTGATTACTTACCGGAAAATGTTTGGTGAGTATGGTATGTATGTGGACGGCAAAATTTTTGCAGTGATCTGTGATAACCAATTGTTTATTAAAATAACGGAAGCGGGAAAAGCGATGCGGCCGGAGCTTCAACAGGCGCCGCCCTATGAAGGAGCTAAAAATTATCTGCTAGTAGAAGATATCGATGATACGGCGGCTCTTACAAAGTTAGTGGCGGCGACTTGCAAGGAACTTCCGGAGCCAAAACCAAAGAAACCAAAAAAGGCGAAAAAGGCATCTAGCAAAACGTGAAGAGATTTTCGGAGACTGGGAATGGAGGAAGTCTATGGCGGAATATGAATATATTTGTCATACTTTTAAACCTGTATATGATGCATGGTCAAAGATTTTGATCCTTGGGAGTTTTCCCTCAGTGAAATCCCGGGAACAGGGGTTTTATTATGGGCATCCTCAAAACCGATTTTGGAAAGTGCTAGCCAATTTACTATGCTGCCAGATACCAATCACAACAGAAGAAAAGAAAAGATTGCTCTTGGAACATCATATTGCGGTCTGGGATGTGATTCAAAGCTGTGATATTAAAGGATCCAGTGACAGTAGTATCCGGAATGTGGTGCCGGCGGATGTCGGAGCCGTGATGGAAAAAACAAAGATTTGCAGAATATATGCCAATGGTAAAAAGGCGGAGAGCTTGTATAAAAAATATATTTTTCCGAAAATAAAAGTAGGGATTACTGTACTGCCGTCTACCAGCCCGGCCAATGCGACCTGCTCTTTAGAAAAATTGATTGAAATATGGGGCAGAGAGCTCCTTTTTTCTGATTTCACGATTAAGAAGTCCGAAAACCCTTGATTTTTGCTGGAAATAAGCTGGTAACGGAGGGAAACGTATGAACAAAAAACGGATGAAAAAACTCCCCAGGCTTTTATTTGCCGCCCCTTGTAGCGGAAGCGGAAAAACGGTTATTACCTGCGGAATATTAAAAATTTTACAAAGACGAAAAATTTCCTGCGTTTCTTTTAAATGCGGGCCAGATTACATTGATCCTTTGTTCCATCAATATGTGTTGGGAATACCAGGATATAATCTTGACAGCTTTTTTTTGTCGCCAAAGCAAGTAAGCGATTTGTTTGAAGAAAAGGTTAAAGGGGCAGATATGGCTATCTTTGAGGGCGTTATGGGTTATTATGACGGGGTTGCCGGAATCACTACCCATGCCAGCGCATACGAGATCGCGCAAATTACAAAGACCCCGGTGATTCTGATTGTCGATGGAAAAAAAAGCAGTCTATCTTTGGCCGCAACCGTAAAGGGATTTCTGGAATACAAACCAGACAGTCGTATATGTGGCGTAATTTTAAATCGGACTTCTCCCATGATGGCAGAGAGAATGCGACCGTGTCTGGAAGAATTGGGAATTCGTCTGTATGGCACGCTTCCTTGTTGTGAAGAAGCAGAGTGGGAGAGTCGTTATCTGGGACTGACATTGCCAAAGGAACAGCTCCGGCTGCAGGAGAAGATGGATGCTTTGGCAGATCGGCTAGAACCATATCTGGATGTGGAAGGACTGTTGGATCTGGCAGAAACTGCGCCGCCTGTACATCGAATCAGCAATCCGTCATTTTCAGATGATATGAAGAAAAAAGAAATTCGTAATATTGCAATTGCCAGAGATGAGGCTTTTTGTTTTTATTATCAGGAAAATCTAGAATTACTAGAGAGAAATGGGTGGAAACTGATTCCGTTCAGTCCTCTTCATGACAAACATCTCCCATGTGCCGGAATTTCAGCGATTTTGTTGGGAGGCGGATATCCGGAAGTATATGCCAGAACATTGTCAGAAAATAAAGACATGCTGTCGGAACTCCAGATCGCACAAAGACAGGGAATAAAGTTCCTCGCAGAATGTGGGGGATTTCTTTATTTGCATGAAACGCTAGAGGGGATAGATGGCGTTTCTTATCCTATGGTCGGACTGATCCGGGCCAAAGGATATCGAACGGAAAGATTGTCTCGATTTGGTTATATCATTTTGTTGGATAAAGATGGGCGAAGGATAGCGCGGGCGCATGAATTTCATTATTGGGACAGTACGATGCCGGGTGAGGACTTACAGGCAGTGAAACCCTTAAGCACAAAGGGCTGGGAGTGTATGTATGTGACGGACCAGATGATTGCTGGCTTTCCTCATCTGTATTATGGCTCAAATCCAGAATGGATTTTGAAATTTCTTGGATGAGGCCAGAGAATATTTAACCAAAGGCGTTATGGCTTCTAGCGTATGTGGAGATTAACATAATGAAGATTGAGCGAATGATCGGGATTTTATCCATTCTTTTACAGCAAAAGAAAGTGACAGCGCCATATCTGGCAGAAAAGTTCGAAGTTTCCCGCCGTACCATCAACCGGGATATTGAAGCGTTATGTATGGCGGGAATTCCCTTGGTGACAGAACAGGGACAAAATGGTGGCATTTCCATCATGGAGGGTTATGCCATTGATCGCGCTTTACTTAGCACAGCGGATATGCAGGCGATTTTAACGGGTTTGCGGAGTCTGGACAGCGTGAGCGGGACAAATCGTTATGCTCAACTAATGGAAAAATTATCTGCGGGCGCTTCTAATCTGATTGCAGGCGATACCCACATTTTGATAGATCTTTCCTCTTGGTACAAAACATCCCTTTCTCCGAAGATAGAATTGTTGCATGAGGCAATTCTTTCCGGGCAAAAAGTTTCTTTTACTTATTTTTCACCCAAAGGAGAGTCCGAGCGGATGATAGAGCCATATAATCTGATTTTTCAGTGGTCTAGCTGGTATTTGTGGGGATGGTGTGAGACCAGAGAAGATTTTCGCCTTTTTAAGTTAGGGCGAATGACAGAACTGCGAAAGCGGGAATCTTTTGCAAAGCGTTTTTGTCTGTTGCCCAACTTTTCATCAGAGCAAATGTTTTCTTATATTTATCCGATCAAGGCAAAAATACAACCGGAATATAAATGGCGATTAGTGGATGAGTATGGCCCGGATTGTTTTATTGTCCAGTCGGATGGCACCTTGCTTTTTTCTGCTGTGTTTACAGATAAGACAAGTATTGTCAATTGGATTACATCTTTTGGTGAGGGAGCGGAACTTTTAGAGCCAGCAGAATTCCGGAAAGATATATTGCAATTTGTGGAAGGGATTCGAAAAAAATATCAGGAATCATGACATGCTGTTGTCATGATTCTTTTGATAGAATAGAGCCATCAAAAGAAAGGATGGACTTATTTATGAATTATGAGATTGTAACATTGAATGAAAAAATTGCTGTAGGGATTTCAGCCAGAGCAAATAATAACGCTCCGGATGTGTGTGCTGTCATCGGCGGGTTATGGAATCGGTTTTTTAAGGAAGGCGTGTATGAATCCATTCCATATAAAGCAAATGAAAAAGCTTTGGGGATCTATATGGATTATGCAGGAGAAATTAATGCAGATTATACAGCGATGGTTGCTTGTGAAACGACAAAAGAACCGGTGAAAGGAGAATATACCGTTTGTCACATTCCAGCCGGGAGATATGCGAAATTTGTTGTTCATGGGGATATGGTGCAGGCAGTTGCTATGGCATGGCAGGAGATTTGGCAGATGGATCTTCCCAGAACGTTTCAATGTGATTTTGAAGAATATCAGGATGATTCTATGGACAATGCAGAGATCCATATTTATGTGGGATTAAAAGCAGAATAGCAATGTTCTTTCGGGGCGGCACAGGCTGCCCCGTTTTTTTCATTGAATCTCTGAGCTGTCTGTGGTAAACTACTATCACAACAAGTGGGATGGCTAAAAAGTAAGATAATAACAAGAGATAACGGTTAGTATCAGATAAGGAGCTATTATTATGTTAAAAGAAAATTTGCTTCCGGAAATTCTTGCAATTGTTCATGAGTGTGGGGATATTATGCTGCATGCTACGGATATCGATCGTAAGATTCACCAGAAGGAAGGAAAAGGAAATTTTGTGACCGATTATGATTCCAGGGTGCAAAAAGTTTTAAAAACCCGGCTTTTAGCTCTGATGCCAGAAGCCGTTTTCCTGGGAGAAGAAGATCAGATGGATCATACAGATATCTCGCAAGGCTATGCATTTATTGTGGATCCAATTGATGGTACAGCCAATTTTATTCGTGGATATCATGCCAGTTGCATCAGCGTGGCTTTAGCAGAGAATGGATATCCGGTATTGGGAGTAATTTATAATCCATATCAGAAAGAAACTTACTATGCAGAAAAAGGAAAGGGAGCATACTGCAACGGAGAGCGTATTCAGACATCGGAGAGAACTCTGGAAGAAGGGTTGATTTTGTTTGGAGTCGCTCCGTATAATAAAGAGTTGATGCAAAAGTCTTTTGAGATAGCATACAGCTACGTATCTCGGGGAGAAGATCTGCGCAGAAGTGGCTCTGCCGCCATAGATCTATGTATGGTGGCCAGCGGAAGGGCAGAATTTTTCTTTGAAATGGTGTTGTCTCCCTGGGATTATGCCGCTGGTGCCTTGCTGGTAGAGGAGGCAGGTGGTTTTACCGGAGATCTTGAGGGGAGACCATTGACCTATGACCGGAAACAGACAGTTACAGCCAGGGCGCCTAAGGTAGAGTTGTTGAAATGATATGGACGGCAGATTCTATCATGTACAAGATTATGGTGCGGCAATGGAAAATATGCTCTTCCCTTTTGCATGTTCCGGAAGAATTCCGTATGGTATGTCTGCTGCCTATAAGAATTGCGGCAGAAGAGGTAATTCCAACAAAAGGGAAGAAATCTTTTGAAGAACGTGCATGGTTTAATCTCGATGTAAAAGTCGCGAGAACTGTGAATATCAACCAGTAACCCTACTTGAAAACCTTAAAGGTTTGTATGATATCTTCTTGAATACGATAGGCATTAGCGTTGATTTCGCTTTCTTTAAAGGCATCAAAGCTGACCATCCAGTTTTTCATGCCAGTCGGGGTTACCGGGATGTAAACGGCAGTATTTAAAAAGTCACAAGAACCTTCACACAACAGATAAGAGTGATATTCTGTCTGAAATGGTTTTGTGGTCCAAGAGAGTATATCCGTATCCAATTTCAGACGTTCATTCAGCTTTCCGCTTTCCACATATGCCTGGATTGCTTCGTGGGAACTGAAATCTTCGGAGTCTGATACTGGCATGACCATAATCTTTCCATAGTCTCGGACCGGATTCATGGATACTTCTGAGCGCTCATCCCGGATGCTGACTTGCCCAAAGGAAGTCCAAACGACGACAGAGGCTATGGTTTCCTCCTCTTTTTTTAGCGAATAGACCAGAATAGTACTTTCTTTTGTCTGGACATCGAATCGATATCCGGCCAGGTCTGAAATATTTAAAACTTGTTGGAGATACGAATTCAGACCGCCGCTTTGTATATATTGGTCGATCTCGTCTTCTGTGCCTATCAGCGCAGAATCCTGGAATGTTTCAAATTCATGAGTGGCTTTTGATATCTCTGAGCTATTGTAGAAAACAATGGGACAGATTTTGTTAGTGCCAAAAGACCAGCTTCCAGGATATTCGATGTAGAATAAGTCATTATCTAGGTAGCGAAGGGGATGGCCATCTGGCCCGGCCTTATCCGGAATAGAATTGATAGCACAGTAGGCAAAGGAAACCGTTGGCGCGGAATCTGCTGGTTCGGCAGCAAAAGCAGGAACAATGGCAAGAGCAGACGAAAGCATGCAACAGGCAAGGAATGTAGATAATCCTTTTTTGTGATTTGTTTTCATAAATAATCCTCCTTCTGAATTGAAAAATAGCTGTACTTACATATCAGGATATGATAAATATATCAGAAAAAGGCCAGGATAACAATAGTTCTTAAAATGTTTTCCTTTTTTAAAAGGAAGAAAAAATACACATAGTAAAATATCGATAAGGAGACGAATTGTGGCAGAACATATACTGGAACTGGATGGAATCAAAAAGAGTTTTGACAAGACCCAAGTACTGAAAGGCATCCATCTGTCCATCCAGCAGGGAGAATTTATTACTTTCCTTGGTGCATCCGGCTGTGGGAAGACTACTACTCTGCGGATCATTGCCGGTTTGGAAACTCCAGACGAGGGAAAAGTCTTTCTGAATGGGAAGGATGTAACAGGTTTGGAGCCCAATCGGAGGAATGTAAATACGGTATTTCAGAATTATGCTCTGTTTCCTCACATGAATGTATTTTCCAATATTGCTTATGGTCTTCGGTTGAAACGATTACCGAAAAAAGAAATTGTCAAAAAAGTGGAGGAAATACTGGAGTTAGTGCAGCTATCCGGATATGAAAAACGAATGCCTTTTGAGCTTTCCGGCGGACAGAAGCAGCGGGTGGCGATTGCTCGGGCGGTGGTCAACAATCCGCAGGTGTTGCTTCTTGATGAGCCTTTGGGGGCGTTGGATCTGCAACTTCGCCGACAGATGCAGATTGAGCTGAAGCGTATTCAGAAACGTCTGAAAATTACATTTATCTACATTACGCACGATCAGGAGGAAGCTCTTAACATGTCCGACCGGATCGTGGTGATGGATAATGGACAACTAGAGCAGGTAGGTACCCCCAATGAAATCTATTATCATCCGAGAACCAGTTATGTGGCACGGTTTGTAGGAACGGCCAATATTTTGTCTGGGCGGTTGACTCGGGTGGAAGATGGGATTGCCTGGGTTGAGGTTGTCTGTCAGTCTAGAGAACCGGCAGTTCTGGTTCGGGCAAAGCTTACGGCAGCTCAGACAGAGAAAAATCAGTTGGGGCAGATAAAACCGGGGCAGAAGGTATCTATGGCTGTGCGAAGTGAAAATATTCTGTTGGAAAAGGAAGCGGGTCCGGGTTTGCGTCTTTCGGTGATTGAGAAAAACTTTGCTGGGGGAATGTTGCGCATTTGTCTGGACGGAGGCTTGCAGGGAGAATTGGTATCGAGTCGTCAGGGGATGGATTCTGCTTTTCAGGTTGACGATAGGATCACGGCATACTGGGAGCCGGAGCATGGAATATTGGTCGATCTGGAATGATATATGGAGGAAACCAGAAAAATGGGGCAAACTACGAAAGAAAGCGAAACGATTGTGCGATGGAAAAAAACAAAACCAACAACAAGGAGAAACCGGTGGTGGCTGATTGTGATGCCCTTATATCTGTTTACGATTTTTTTTGTTGCGCTTCCTATGGTGTATCTGTTGGTTCTAAGCTTTTTAACCAGGGCTAGAACCTGGGGTGTGGTGAATGAATTTACATTAGATAATTATATCCGGATTGCGAAGCCAGTTTATTTAAATACGTTTAAAGAGTCCTTTCAGATGGCTGTCATTACTACCGCCGGAACTTTGCTGATCGGATATCCTTTTGGATATTTTATGGCTCGAATGCCGGCAAGAACCAAAAGCCTGATGATGCTTTTGGTAGTGATTCCTTTCTGGACGAGTGCTTTGATGCGCATGTATGGTTGGATTATCATTTTTCGCAGCAATGGACTTCTTGATAAGTTGCTTATGGGGATGGGGTTTACTGATTCGCCACAGAAGCTGTTGTATTCCTATCCGGCGGTTCTGGTAGGAATGATATATTCTCTTTTGCCCTTTATGATCCTTTCTATCTATTCCAGCACGGATAAGATGGATTGGAGTCTGGTGGAGGCAGCGAGAGATTTAGGGGCAACAAGAGGGAAAGCCTTTTTTACGATCACCATGAAACTGACGTTGCCGGGGATTTTGTCGGGCATTGTGTTGGTGTTTATCCCCTCTATGGGACTGTTTTTTATCGCCGATATTTTAGGCGGTGGTAAGATTATGCTGGTGGGAAATCTGATCCAGAATCAGCTTCAAAATGGCAGGGATTGGCCGTTTGCTGCTGCCTTGTCTGTAGTCCTGATGATATTTACCTCTGTGATGATTTGGATTTATCGCAGAGTGGCAGGAGTAAGGGAGCTGGAGGGATTATTGTGAGAAGAAGGATTCGATTTTCCGTTATTTATCAGGTCATTCTGTTGCTGTTAATGTACATACCTATTTGTGTAGTAGTCATCTATTCCTTTAATGAATCGCGCAATTCGACGATTTGGACCGGATGGAGTCTGGATTGGTATCGAAAGTTGATGAAAAACCGTTCTTTGTTGGAAGCATTAAAAAACAGCGTGATTTTGGCAACGATAAGCAGTGGGGCAGCAGGAATCATCGGAACGCTAGGAGCAGTCGGTATGGCCAGAATCGGCTGGCGAAGTAAAGGTGTCGTGGAATATATTTCTTCGATTCCGATTATGATTCCGGAAATTATTTTAGGAATGGTGTTTATGGCCTTTTTTGCCATGTTGAATCTACCTTTTGGCATGGTGACTCTGGTTCTTGGTCATACCACTTTTTGTGTGCCTTATGTGTATATGATGGTGAAAGCTAGCCTAGTGGGGATTGACCGATCTCTGGGGGAAGCGGCAAAAGATCTGGGAGCTTCAGAAAGAAGAGCATTTTTTGATATCACCTTGCCGCTGATTCTGCCAGCCGTGTTTTCGGGTATGCTTCTGGCTTTTGCCATGTCGCTGGACGATGTGGTGATTAGTATTTTTGTGACAGGTGCGAAGACGAACACGCTTCCCATACGTATTTATACACAGTTAAAATCGGGGGTGACACCAGAGATCAACGCATTGTGTACGCTTATGTTGGCGGTGACTTTTTTGCTAGTGGGGATGTCAAGATTGTTAGGAGGCATCAGAAAAAAAGCCCCTCAGTGAGCGAATGGCTTTTGTTCACTGAGGGTGAGATTCATGGAGGAAGAAAATACGAAGGAGGAAAAGGATTATGAGAAAAACAAAGGGATTTTTTGCTGTGCTGATGGCGATGGCTTTGATGGTGGTCAGCCTTTCGGGATGCAAGGGAAGCGGTGGGGAAAGTGAGAAGAAAGAAAAGAGTGATCCCGGTGAGCTGAATATTTATACCTGGGCAGAATATGTTCCTCAGGATGTGATCGACCGTTTTGAGTCTGAGACGGGAATTCGGGTGAATTATACGAATTTTGAGGCAAATGAGGAAATGTTAGCGAAGTTAGAGACCAGCGAGGGCGGAGAATATGATATTATCATTGCTTCGGATTATATCATTAAGATCGCGGCAGAAGAAGAGTTAGTGAAAGAGCTGGATAAAGAAAAGATTCCAAATTTTAAAAATATTGATCCTGTTTTCCAGAATTTTTTTTATGATCCGGAAAATAAATTGACAGTTCCTTATGGTCCGGGGATTCCTTTATTGGTGTATGATCCATCGGTGGTTACCTGTGAAATCACTGGTTATGATTCTTTATGGGATGCGTCGCTAAAGGATAATCTAGCATTGATGGATAGTGAGCGGGTAGTTATGGGAATGACCTTAAAAACCATGGGGGAGTCATTTAATACAGAGGATTTGGATGTGATCCGGGCAGCCGGGAATAAATTGATGGAGCTGGCGCCCAATGTACGGGTGCTGAGTCAGAATCAGACGCAGGATTATCTGCTTAGCGGAGAAGTGAGTGCGGCGTTTCTCTTTACTTCTCAGGTTGTTTTGGCATTGAGCCAGAATCCGGAGCTAGAGGTGGTTTATCCCAAAGAGGGACTTGGTTTTGGGGTGGATGCTGCATTTATTCCATCAAAAGCTCCGAACAGCGATAATGCCCATGCGTTTTTGAATTTTATTTTGGACGGGGAAATGGGGGCGCAAATAGCACAACAGACTTATTATCTTTGTCCTAATCAGGCGTCTTATGAGTTTCTGGATGAGGAGTTTAAGAAAAGCTTGATTATTAGTACAGATGATGTTCCCAATGGGGAATTTATTCAGGATGTAGGGCCGGAGGCGACATCATTACATGAGGAGTTTTGGACGGAGTTCAAGGCGGCGCTGGATTAAAAGGGGCGTTTGCGGATTAAAAAATTGGAAATTTTAAAATTTGATTGACAAATGTTTTTTTCGGAGTTATGATTAGCAATAATTTTACAAGTAAATGTGTTGATAAGGAAGAGTACCGATTACGAAGTCTGCAGAGAGCCATGGATAGGTGTGACATGGTGACTGGATTTTCGGGAAAATCGCCTTTGAGCAGTCTGACTGAAGGAAAAAATCGATAAGTATCTGTGTAGGTCAGACCGGTGGGTGTCCGTTACTACGCCGCCTGTTATACTGCGAAAGCGGTCAGATGGGAATGAGTGACTGCCATCAGGCAGTAATAAGGGTGGTACCGCAGAAGTTTTAGCTTTTGTCTCTTAGGGAGGCAAAAGCTTTTTTTGTTTTTAAAAAAGTAAGGTCATATCTGCTGTCAGAGACAGCAGTTGACAAACAGATATCTCACAACAAGCAGTGAGATATTTGTTCCTTGCGATATTGCCGAATACCTATGTGCTACAATATTTGGCTTATGGATCGCAAGAATAAATATTATGTATGATTTATTTTAAGGAGGATGAACAATTATGAAAAAAAATGGAAAAATGATGGCGCTGGCTTTGTCAGCAATGTTAGCTTTGAGCATGACTGGCTGTGGTTCTTCTGAAAGTCAGAGTACAGGGACCACAGCAGACCAGAAAGAGACTACAGCAGCTGAGGCTTCGGCAGAGAGTAAAGAGGCTGATGACAGCAAGCAGGCGCCGGCGGAGGGAGCCACAGTATTTAAGCTGGGAACTACTGTTAATGAGCAGGACAGTTTTCAGGTAGCGGCAGAAAAGTTTGCGGAACTGGTGGCAGAGCGTACAAATAACGCTTATGCGATTGAGATTTATCCCAACGGAACTCTTGGTGGTGAGCGTGATATGCTGGAGAGTATGCAGATTGGCACTTTGGATATGGGTATTATTACCAGCGGCCCATTTATCAATTTTTCTTCTGCCATGGGAGTTTTAGATATGCCGTATCTGTTTGCCAGCAATGAAGAGGCGTATGCGGTGCTAGATGGCGAGATTGGTCGCGAGCTTTTGGATACTTTGGAGGATTCCGGTCTGAAAGGTTTGGCTTATGCAGAGCGTGGTTTCCGTAACTTGACCAATAGCGTAAAGCCAATTCAGACAGCAGCCGATCTTTCTGGCATGACGATTCGTATTATGGAAAATGACGTATATACGGCCAGCTTTCAGGCAATGAATGTCAATGCCACTCCGATGGCATGGGCAGATGCTTTGACAGCATTGCAGCAGGGAACCGTACAGGGCCAGGAAAATCCGATCAATGTAATCTATTCTTATAGTTTGTGGGAATCCCAGAAATATGTGACACTGGACCGCCATTCTTACTCTACAGCGATTATTACCATGAGCGCGGCTTTGTTTGCCTCTCTGGATGCGGATACTCAACAGATCTTTTTAGATGCAGCTCAGGAGGCGGCCGAATATGAGCGTGCATGGGTGGCGGATCAGGAAAGCTCTCAGCTTCAGGCTTTGAAGGACAATGGTATGGAAGTGATTGAGAATCCGGATTTGGCGTCCTTTAAAGAGGCAGTGCAGCCGGTATATGATCAGTATAGTGAGTACAGCGATTATGTGGCCAGAATTCAGGAAGTAATTGCAAATATGCAGTAATTCCAATAAAAATGTAAGAAATGGTCAGGAATATTGCTTTTTGAATGTTAAGCTGTTTCCTGACCGTTTCTTTAGGACCATTTATGAAAGGGGATTCCTATCTTGATTATTGTTCATGGTATTCATAAACTCAGTGATATACTGGATAAAATTATGGAGGTCGTGATCGTATTCATGCTGGGGGCGATGGTGGTGATTACAGGAGCGCAGATTGTCTGCCGCATTTTCTTTACCTCGCTGGCCTGGAGTGAAGAGGCGACCCGATATCTGCTAATCTGGAGCACACTGTTAGGTGCTGGCTGTGTGTACAAACATGCCGGTCATATCTCTATTTCTATTGTCCAGGATATTTTACCAGACAAAGCAAAGGATGTGCTGCAGATCGTGATTCATGGCTTGTGCGGTTTCCTTTTTGTTTTGATTATGTATTATGGAATTCAGTATTTTGGAAGACAGGGAAAGCAGCTTTCTCCTGCGATGCGTCTGCCTATGCGCTATATTTATACCTGCATTCCGATTGGCTGTGGGATTATGGCGTTTCATGCGCTGGATGCCGTGATCCAGAGTTTTTTGCATTTGCTGGGAAAGGAGGAAGCATAATATGGCAGCGCTATTGTTTATAACTTTTATTGTGTTGCTTCTTTTGGGGGTTCCAGTAGCATTTTCCATTGTGCTGTCTTCGGTGGCAGTTATGGCTAAGGGCGATGTTCCCCTTTTAATGATCGTACAGCGAATGTTTGCTTCTGCGGATTCTTTTTCGCTTATTGCAGTGCCATTTTTCATTTTTGCTGGAGATCTGATGGCCAAGGGAAAGGTATCTAAGGTGCTGGTAGAATTTGCTGAGGCATTGCTGGGGATGATCAAAGGTGGCCTCTCTATTGTATCGGTGCTGGCTGGTATGTTTTTTGCAGCGATTTCAGGTTCTGGCGCGGCAACGACTGCGGCAGTGGGAGCTACGCTGATCCCGGAATTGAAAAAAAGAGGCTATAATGAAGAAAAATCAGCGGCTTTGATTGCGGCCGCCGGTACGATTGGGGTGGTGATTCCGCCATCTGTTCCTATGGTGCTTTATGCAGTTATTGCAGAGCAGAGCGTAAATACCTTGTTTAAGAATGGCTTTGTTCCAGGGGTGTTGATGGGAGTGATCCTGATTGCGATTTCTCTCTACGAGGCACACAAGAAAAACTATCCCAAAGGAGCGGCTTTTTCTTTCAAAAATGTGGCGAAAACTTTTATTAAGGCAATATGGGGAATTTTGATGCCTTTGATTATTCTCGGTGGGATTTTTTCAGGGTATTTTACCCCTTCGGAAGCAGCAGATGTGGCAGTCATTTATGCCATCCTGGTATCGGCTTTTGTGTACCGAGATATGGGCCCAAAGGAACTGTTTAACATTATGAAAGGCAGCGCGAAAACCTCAGCTGTAATTATGATTATTATTTCCTGCAGTGGTCCTTTTGGCTGGGTTTTGGCCAACTGGAAGATTCCAGAGGCTATTTCCAGTTCTGTTTTAAGTGTTTCTAGCAATCCCTATATCATTATGTTTTTGATTGCCATTATCATTTTGATTGCTGGAGTGTTTATGGAAACTTCATCGGCTATTATTATTTTGACACCAGTTTTTTTGCCGTTGGTAAAGGCTATGGGTATCAGTCTGGTACATTTTGGGATTGTGTTTGTGGTGGGCATTGCGATCGGTATGATTACTCCGCCAGTGGCCATTAATTTGTTTGTTGCATCAGGAATTACGGGGTTGCCGATTGAAAAGATTTCTAAAGCGGTAATACCTTATTTGTTGGGACTTGTTCTGGTGTTTTTTATGATTCTTTATGTACCCATGTTAGTGCCAGGATTGATGTGAGAAAATGAGAAAATATTGGGAAAAATTGTTGACAAAATTTTATAACTGTATTATAGTATAGGAGATGTCGAGGCGTGGCTCAGTTTGGTAGAGCGCTGCGTTCGGGACGCAGAGGCCGCAAGTTCGAATCTTGTCGCCTCGATG
>ERZ808046.1097-NODE-1097-length-14036-cov-3.867899_pt1 | contig 14036 bp, 23 predicted proteins | sample MGYA00380196_ERZ808046 | MGnify/ENA primary metagenome ERZ808046 (study PRJEB31490, sample SAMN06133421) | mouse gut metagenome | isolation source: Z6_2 | host: mice | place: China: Chengdu | collected 2015-05 ...
CAAACGAGAGCAAACGCAGGAGCAGAGAACAGAAAAGGATAGCATGTATGAACTGTCCGCAAAAAATGACCGACTGACATTGAGCAGCAGGAAGGTCGGATTTTAAGGCAGGGCAACATGAATGACAAGGTAAAAATATTCCGGTATGTGACAGAAGGGACATTCGACAGCTATTCATGGCAGCTTATCGAGAACAAACAGAAGTTTATCGGGCAGATTATGACGAGCAAATCCCCGGTGCGTAGCTGTGAGGACATAGACGAAGCGGCGCTCACCTATGCGGAAGTGAAAGAGTAAGCGGCTATTTGTTAGTGAAAAAACAATAGCCGCTTGTTTTCAGCAGAAAGCCCAGTATATAGTAATATCCCCGTTGAGGTATACGACTTTTTCTATAAGGGTATGCACCAGGTCATAAAGCGCAGCGTTATCTCCGCTTTCTATAACAGCCTCCAGGCTTGCGAGGGAGGCTATAGCCGTTTCTTTTGACAGTTTCCCGGCGCTTGCCTTTTCAGCTTCGTCCAGCCGTTTCTGAACCGCTTCCCGTTCTTCCTTAAGGGAGGATAAGCGGTCTTGTATTTCTTCCAGTTCAACAACGCCGCTTTGATACAGATTAAGGAGCCGGGTTATTTGCTTTTCCACACTTGCCATACGTTCCTGGAACACGGGGAGGTCGGGGGCGGCTTCCTCGGTGCTTTCTTTGATAAGGGGATCGAGGGCAGCCGGATCCAGGGCGAGCTTTTTAATTTCTTCCAGCACCAGGGAGTCAAGCTCCGCCAGGGTAAGGTGCTTTTTACGGTTGCTGCAGTTTTCGGAGCGGATCATAGCCGGGGTGGCGCGACTTACAGAGTAGCACATATATTTCTTGACTTTTTCGCCGCTCTTTTTCTTCCAGGAGCGGATCGCCATCCGGGCACCGCAGTCCCCGCAGAACAAAAGACCGCAGAGCAGCCCGTCGGAATCACCGTAAGAGCGTTTGAACGCCTGCAGGTTTTGGCTTAAGCGTTCATTGACGGATTGCCATAGATCAGAGTCCACCAGGGGATCGTGCCGTCCTTCGTAGCACTGGTCTTTCATTCTTACCTTACCCATATAAACCGGATTACGCATAATACGGCTTATCCGTCCGACGGCAGAATGGCGGTCGAGTTGAGGAAACAGCCCGTATTTTTCCTGGATATACCCGGCAACCGCACTTTCACTTTTTCCAGACGCATAGATCCGGAACATATCCCGGACAGCTTTAGAGGTATACGGATCCACTATAAGGGCAAGTTTGCCATTGGGCTGCATTTGGTATTGATACCCGATAGGGGCGCGGCCTGAGAAATAACGCCCTTCCTTAAGCCCGGCTTGCTTCCCCATCATCATTCTTGATTTTATATTTTCCCGTTCCATTTGGGCGAAGGCTGCCAGTATTCCAACGATACACCGCCCGAAGGGCGTAGCCGTATCAAAACTTTCCATAAGGGAAATAAAGTTGCAGTCATTTTCTAAAAAGACATCTTCCAGCAGGATAAGCACGTCCTTCTGGGACCTGGAGAGGCGGTCGAGCTTCCAGACAATAACCTTTTTCACATAGCCGCCGCGCACATCCTTAATAACTTGATTGATACCAGGGCGGTCAAGCGTAGCCCCAGAGTACCCCGGATCGATATGGACAGCGTTTACAGTAAAACCCATAGCGGAGCAGTAGGAGCGGAGCCGCGCCTCTTGTTCCCCGACGCTATAACCTTCCTCGGCTTGTTCCGTTGTAGATACCCGGATATATAGATCGGCCACATTATCCAGGGAGAACGCAGCCGGAGCCGGGCTTATATTTCTTTTATTCATAGATACACACCACCTTAAAAAAGGGCGCAAAAATAGCCCTACCTTTTACTTGTGTTTTCCGGCGGGCTGTTGTATAATTAAGTAGCTCGGAATGTTTATACATGGCAGCCAGCCAGCCCGCACCGCTTACACCAATAGGCGGCGCGGGCTTCCTTTTTATTCTTCAACAATTTCTTTTCGGCGGAGCTTTGTCGCCGCTTTCTTTGCCAAGTAAAACAGCTTTTTCCCTAAAAATACTACGAACTTCCAGAAGTAAATGCAGATCATACAGCAAGCCCAGACCATAGCGACGAGAAGCCACCAAGTAAGATTTACAATAGCGGCAATAAAACCGCCGCCTTTTTTAGCCGACATTACTTTTCTATAGCGGAAGTTTGTTCCAGGTATTCCAAGGCTTAAGCCGATACGCCCTTTAGAGTTTACGCCAACACGGGCGCCCTTGACGCCAGCACTTAACCCGGCGCTTTTCTTTCCGACGTTCAGCCGGACACCGCCGCCCAGGTTTTTAGATTTTCGATATTGCAATCCCATATTACAGCCCCTTTCTAAAATTCTATGTACGTTATTTTTCCTTCGGTTCGGTACTTGTACTTTTTGCTGTTTCTTACGCTTCCCTTTTTTGAGCCGCTGGCGCTTCCTTATAGGTCATTACAGCCATTTGCATGGTTTGAAGTATATACTTTTTGCCTTCGCTGTTAAGACTTCGGAAGTCCTTTAGTAGCTTTTCTTCGTCCGGGTGCATTGCGTTATTTTTTTGCCCCAGTTCTTTCATACCATTAAGCCGCTCCAGGGAAACACACAGTCCCTTAGAGATTTTCATAGCAACCTCAAGGGCTACGGTTTTATTTTTCCTAGTTATTATACTGCGGAGCGTTGAGTCTGAAAGCCCGCAAGCCCTGGCCGCTTCGGGAATGCTTAACCCTTTTTCGCTTAGTATTTCTTGCAGTATAGAGTAAAAATCCATTATGCGCCTCCTTCCTTCCCTACTACGATAGCATAAAAAATCACGCATTGCAAGAAAAAATTTAGGAATGGGGCTTGACATTTCACGCATTGCACGATATTCTTTTATTGTACTTCACGCATTGCACGATTTTTGAAAAGGAGGGAAGCAAGCATGGCAAGAACAAATATAGCATTTGAAAACCTTCGGGCTGAGATGGCAAGGAACAATATAGCCATTAAGGACATGGCGGAGGCGGCAGGCGTTACTAGGGACACCATGAGCAACAAACTTTCAAGAAAAACGCCTATAAACCTTAACGAAGCCTTTTTAATTGTTACAAGATGCTTTCCAGGTTCGGACATTTGGGTGCTATTTAAAGAACTTGCAGACGACACCCAGACAAGCAAGGCATAAAGGAGGGCGCCGGATGATAAAACACATTTTAGCGGACGGGACGGAGCTTAAGAGCATAGAGGGGCGGACGATACCGCCCACCGGAAAAACCGAAGCCGTTTACAAATTGATTGCTGACTTTTTGACAAGCCAGAAGCCCAGCACGGCAGCAGAACCGCAGGCAAGCCGGGCGTAAAAGGGCAAAGAAGCCAGGTAGACAAGGAGGGATAAGATGGAATACCAGGACTTGAAAAGCGGGATAAGGAACCACTTAAACGACGCCGCCGAAGATTTCTTTATGGTCGGTTATTTCCTTCGGCAGATCAGCGAAAACGCACTTTTCACGGAGGACGGTTATAAAAGTATATGGGACTTCGCAAAAGGGGAGTACGGCTTAAGCACTTCCAGCGCAAGCCGCTTTATGGCAATTAACGCCCGCTTTTCCATTGACGGCGGCGAACATATGGCGGAGAAGTACATCGGGATGGGCGTAAGCAAATTACAGGAGATGCTGGGGCTTCCCGACGAGGAACTGGAGAAGGTAACGCAGGAAACCACGGTAAGGGAAATAAGGGCGCTGAAAAAGAAGCAGGAGGAACCGAAGTCTTTCTTTGGGCTTCCGAAAACAGTATACCCGGAGGGATCCTTACTTTCCACAAAAGGATGCGGCGACGGGAAATATACTTGTTTCAGTTGTGCCCGCCCTTGCAATATACGGCAGGAGGAACGCTACTGCAGAACCGCCCCGCTGGGGAACCCGTTTTCTTGCACCCAGATGAGCGAAGAAAAGCGGCTGGACATTGAAGCCGGACTTTTCAGCGAGAAATGCCAGCACCTTCACCCGGAGCTTGCACCGATACGGGAAGGGGATAAGGAGCCGACGCCCTGCTGCCTTACTTGCGAACATAAAACTTGTTATTCCCGTTGCGACGTCGCAAAGAAAAAGGACGAGGACGAGCGAAAGAAAGAACAGGCAGAGCTGCAGAAGCGGCAGAAGGAAACCGAGGGCAAAAAGCCGGACATGACGGAAAAGGAAATAGAAAGCCTTTACGGTTGGATGGGTATTAAGTCGGGGGACAAGATCACCGGAGCATGGCTGAAAGAACAGCACGGCAGGTCATACCACGGCGGCGGCTACGGCGGAGATTACTTTAACTGTACGCCCCGCGGAGTAAGTACAAGCCGAAGCAAGGAAATGACCTGGGCGGAGGCGGCGAAAGCCCTTAAGGAGATCCAGGAGAAAAAGAAGGGGCTGGCGGACCTTGCAGAACGCAACGCCGCATCACAGAAGTCGCTCCGGGACGCACTTAAGGAAAAGGAGCAGCAGCGCAAGGAAGAAAAGGCGGCAGCGAGAAAAGCAGCCAGGGAGGCGGCGAGGCAGACCACGGCAGAGCCGGAGGATCCGAACATCATAGATGCAGATTTTCGGGAAGTTGAGGACAGCGAGGAACCGAAGCCCATCACCGCCCAGGAGCCGGAGCAGGTACTCTGCGACACTTGCGAGCATGACGGAGAGTGTGCGGGCAAAAAGACCCACGAAAGCGGCTGCATGGGCTACGAGGAAAAAGCCCAGGAGCCGGAAGCTGAAGCAGAACCGGATCCGGAGGAATACGGCCGGCTTGACGTTGCTTTGCTTCTGGACAAGTACCGCCGGGACCTTAAAGCATACCGCGAGGCGTTCAGCAAAGAGGACTGCCCGCCGCCTATAATCCAGAAACAAAGGATTATTGCGGATGCCCTGGCCCTCTTACTTGAACAGCTTGACCGGGGAGGTGCGGAGGATTGACGATACGAGAACGGCGGAGGCGGAGAAGGAGGCGCAGGCTGATAAAAAGGCTTTCCGCCGCTGGGCTTATTCTTTTCGCGGTTGGTGCCGCTGCGCTTGCCATACTCGCCGCCACGAACCGCCAGGAAGCCGCAGAGCCGCCCTTTTCCCTTTCGGTCGGGGAAATGCCCACCATAAGCCCGGAAGCCGCCACAGAGCCGCCAGAAGCCCCACAGAGGGGGCGAGATTTAGGATGGAACGCAAGCGAAGAATATATAGCGGTACGGATGGCAATGGCGGAGGCGGAGGGTGAGGACACCGAAGGGAAAGCCCTTGTTATTCTGGTTATTTACAACCGGACAAAATCCGGAAAATTCCCGGACACCGTAAAAGGCGTCATTTCCCAGCGTAACGCCTTTACTTCCTACAGTAACGGAAGATACGAGGCAGTAAAGCCGGACGCAGACTGCTGGGCAGCCCTTGACTTGATACAGGAAACGGGCTGGGACGAAAGCCAGGGTGCGCTGTACTTTGAGCAGACACCGGAGGACGGGGAAAGCACATGGCACAGCCGGAACCTTGAACGGCTTTTCATACATGGGAACCATACTTTTTATACAGAGAAGGAGGCGAAAGACCCTTGAAGATGGCAATGAAGGACGGGCAGATCCTTATAAAAGATGCCGATAACACACAATTCACGATTATTAAAAGTTGGAGCAAGATGAAGTGGAGCAGGGCGGAGCGGATGTTTTACGGGCCGGCAGAGATTGAGCTTTTAAACAAGCTGGCCGGGATTGTACGGCTTCCGGGACCCATTGAGGCGGAGCGGAAGCGGCTTAACGAGATCGCCCAGGCAGTAGACGCAGAGCGCATGAAGCAGGACCCGGAGCCGCTTTATAAGTACCCGGTAAAGTTTCCGCTTTTCAAGCACCAGACCAGGGCGGCAAACATGGCGCTTATAACCTTCGGTTTAGTTCCGCCGCCGGGGAAGGAGGCGGAGCATGGAAGCACTTAACCAAAAGGAGCGCAGCTTTGCAGAGGAAAACCACGGGCTTATTTACGCTTTCCTAAACTACTACAAACTGCCGGAAGCGGAGTATTACGACATTTGCGCCATAGCCTATCTTCACGCAGTAAAAGACTGGCACAGCAAGCCGGAGCTTCGGGAGAAGTACCGCTTTTCTACGATTGCATTTAAGAAGATGTTAAGCGCAAAGATCAAGAAATACCACGCCGACCGGGTACGGGATACCTACATAGCTTTCAGCCTTAACGACTTAAACGCAGAGGGCAATGAGTACCTGGTGCAGTTTCCGGATCCGCACGACAGACTCCGGGAAACCCAGGAGCAGCAGAACATAGAAGAACTTCTGAAGGAAATTATGCCAGCACTTACCGAGCGGCAGCGGAGCCACCTTGTAAAACTTCTGGAGGGGAAAGACCACCGGGAGATCACCAGAGAGGATCGTGTAGCCGTTACGGAATTTTGGAAGGATAGAAAAGCCATAAGGGCAGCAACAACCGCAGTAATAAGGCGGGAATCTTGCGGGGGGGGGTATTTGATACATGGACAGGCAGGCTGTTATTGAACGGTTGGAGGACTTGCGGGACCATTGCCAGAGCATGATCGACAAGGACGACCCGGCAAGCATCTGGTGGGGCGACACGGAAGCCCTTACCGAAGCTATTAAGGCTTTAAGCCTTGATATAAATAAAAACCAAAAAGGAGATATAAACATGACGAGCGAAGTAAAAGTAACCATTGAACACGAGGACGGACACAAGCAGGAGCTTAACGGAGATACAATAATCTGTTTCACAGTAAGCAAGGCCAGGGAGTTTTTGGACGGCAAGGCGCAGATTATTGATGCCCAGGCGGCATTTATTGGCAGAGCGATCCCGGATCCGATTTACCCGCATACCATAGGGAGCCTTGTCGCTTCCATGGTTGAGAAGTCCAGTAGCGGGAAAGTAAGAGCAGGCTTTAACCTTCACGCCATAGCGCAGGTACTGGAGGCGAAAAGTAAGGAAATCAAAAGCAGCTTAACAGAGTCAGAAAAGGATAAGGCTGCGGAGGATGCTTTTAAGAAGTTCCTGGAGGCCGTTCTTTCCAGCAGATAGGAGGAAAGATTTTTGTATACCGTAAACGACTTTTTCTGCGGTTGCGGAGGTTTGGGGCTGGGCTTGCAACGGGCAGGCTTTAAGATTTTAAAGGCGTGGGACTTTGACAAGTTCGCAGTTCAGACCTACCGGGAAAACATAGGCGACCACGTCGAGCAGGCAGACATAAAGGAGCTTCACATAGAGGACGTGCCGAAAGCGACCGCCTGGGCGTTTGGCTTCCCTTGCCAGGACTTAAGCATCGCCGGGAAGCAAGCAGGCATTAAGCTGGAGTGTACGGACTGCGGCGAGGTTTGGGAGGTAGACTATAAGCATTACACCGGGGAAAATACCTGCCCGAAGTGCGGCGGAAGTAATTACCGGGCAGCCACCAGAAGCGGGATGTTTTTTGAAATTATGAGGCTACTGCAGGAGGCGGCTGAGAGGGAGCCGGACAAGCTACCAAAAATATTGATTGCCGAGAACGTAAAGGCACTCGGCCCTTATTTGCCAGTATTGGCGGCGGAATACGGGAGGGTGGGCTATAAGAGCTATTACCAGCTTTTCAACAGCAAGTGGTGGGGCGTTCCACAGAACCGGGAGCGATACATAGTGATCGGCATCCGGGACACCCTGGAAGGGGCTTACAGATACCCGACCGAACAGCACGAATGGATCCCGAAGCTATCCAGCGTTTTAGAGAAAGACGTGCCGGAAAGTTTCTACATTGACGACGAAAAGGCGCAGAAGATTATAGACCAGGCACTGCAGAGGCTGGCGAAAATGGGAAACGTACACGCCACCATAACACCCGACCGGGAAATCAAGCGGCAGAACGGCAGGAGGGCAAAGGAGGACGAGGAAGAAATGTTTACCTTGACCGCCCAGGACTTGCACGGAGTGATCCAGCGGCAGGGAAAAGAGCTTGTACCGCCGGGCGACACTTACGCCAGCGCCCTCATACATTCCAGGGGCTTAGAAACCAGGCAGGACGGAATCAGCCACTGCGTAAAAGGCGGAGGCGGCGGAAGCGGGGCAAATTTCCTCGTTGAGAAAGTACCGCCGCCCATTACGGAAGTATGCGTAAACGATAGGGGCTTTACGGAAAAGGATCCGCAAGTAAGCAGCGTAGCCCCGACCCTTCGGGCGGAGAACCACGGAAACCACCCGAAAGTGATTGAAGAACGCAGTACCCCCCCCCCAAGAGCTTGAAAGAGCCATAGAGGACGGCGTAGTCAAGGCGCAGAGGAACGGCATGGGGACATTTATAGGAATTTCCCCGACGCTTCTATCCACCGACTACAAAGGACCGCCAGCAGTAATTGAGAGGAAGGAGGACGAGGATGGCGGAGCAACCAGAAATACAGCTATTAGGCCTACTGGACATAGCGGGCCACGACATAATACGGAGGGTACACGATCCGGAGGGAATATCCCCGACGGTAAACTGTTGTGGGGGGGGGGAATTTGCAAGTGAAAATATTTGATTATTCCCGCTTCCGGGTACGCAAGCTGACACCTACGGAGTACGGACGGCTCCAGGGCTTCCCCATGAACACATGGCGGCAGGTAGTAAGCAATAGCCAGGCTTATAAGCAGTTCGGCAACGCCGTGACGGTTCCGCTTGCGGAGGCAATAGGGAAAAGCATTATAGAATTTTTGATAGAACAGGAGGCAGAGGATGGCAAAGACACAGCAGGCTGCCCAGGGTAAAGGCTTCGGGCTTTTATTCGAGATGGGCTGCGGAAAGACTTTAACAGCGATTGCAATCGCTGGGGCCGCCTACGAAAAGGGAGAGATTGAAAAGGTTTTAGTTGTTGCACCGACTTCGGTCTGCAGCGTTTGGCCGAAGGAATTTAGCGACTATGCGGACTTCAAATACAAGGTCAACGTTCTTTTAGGCGATAAGAAGAAACGCCTGCAGGAGCTTGAAGCCCTTAAGAATTTCCCCTTTAAGGCTTTGAAGGTTGCGGTCATTAACTACGAAAGCACATGGCGGGAGGGGCTTTTTGAGGCACTTATAGACTGGAAGCCCGATCTTGTTATAGCGGACGAGAGCCAGCGCATCAAGACCCACGACGCCGAACAGAGTAAGGCAATGCACCAGATCGGGGACGTTGCGAAGTATAAGCTCATTCTTTCCGGTACCCCGGTGCAGAATGACGCTATAGACCTTTTCAGCCAGTACCGATTTTTGAACCCTACGATCTTCGGCTGGAATTATTACGCTTTCCGTAACCGCTACGCCATTATGGGCGGCTTTAACCGAAAGCAGATCGTAGGCTATAAGGACTTAGACCAGCTCATCCAGAAGGAGCATAGCATAGCTTACCGGGTGACGAAGGACGAAGCCCTGGACCTTCCAGAGCAAACATTTTTAACCCGGTACATTCAGCTTGCAGGCAAGGAAAAACAGCTTTACGACAAGATTAAAAAAGACAGCTTCGCAGAGCTGGAGAACGGCGGCATGATTACAGCCCCGACCGTACTTACAAAACTTCTGAGGTTGCAGCAGTTCACGGGAGGCTTTATCCAGGCGGACGAGGGGACGAAGCCGGAGCTTGTCTTTAAGGGGAAGCTAAACGCCCTGGATGATATTTTAGAAGATTACGTTATAGGCGAGGGAAAGAAGCTGGTAGTGTTCTGCCGCTTCCGCCCGGAAATTGACTTGATACAGAAGCTCCTGGAAAAGAAAAAGATACAGTACCGGAGCATATACGGCGACATCAAGATCGACGACCGAGGGCCGATTGTGGCGGACTTCCAGAAAATACCGGAAATAAAGGTATTCCTCGCACAGATTGACACCGCCGGGCTGGGCATTACTTTAACCGCCGCCGATACCTGCGTATACTACAGCGAAAATTTTAATTACGCAGCGTACAGCCAGAGCCTGGCCCGGATCCACAGGATAGGCCAGCGGAACGTATGCACCTATATTCATTTGGTGGTAGAGAAAACCGTAGATGAGGTTATCTTAAAGGCACTTTCCAAAAAAGAGGACCTTGCAAAGACCATTGTGGATGATTGGAGGCAGTATTTTTGATTGAGGCTATAAAAGTAACCCGGAGGCTGGACAAGGGGCGCTTAAACCTTCCGAGAGATTTTAGGGAGGCGGCAGGCTTCGATCCGTTCCAGGAGGTAAGCGTAGCCCTTGCGGACCTTGAAGGGGAAAAAGTTTTCATTATAGCAAAAACAAAGAAGGAGGATAGCCATGAATAAACCGAGCAAAGAAAAGGCAGTTTGTAAGACTTGCCAGCTTATGGAACCGGAGATCGTAAGATGCGGCCGCAACATTTTTTATTGTATGCACCCGGAGGCAAAAACCGAGTGCCTGCCGCACCGGATCATCGCCCGGAGCCGCGAAAGCGAGATACCAACAAAGACGGCGCCGAAGTGGTGTCCGCTTAACCAGAAGGAGGGATAAAAAGCCATGCCAAAACAGACCGAGCAGAAAGAAGAAATTGTAATTTGTAAGCACTGCGGCAAGCCGGAATATTGGGGAGCTATGCGCTGGCTTTCCGGCTGGTGCGTTTGCCGGAATTGTTACCGGAGCTTATGGGAGGACCAGAACCACAAGAGATACACCTGGGACGACTTAGACGGGCCACGCCCTACCATGGAAGAATATAAGGAGTAGGAGGCGAGGAAATGCGAAAATACGAATTAAGCATAAGCGCAGATTACGTCCCGGAATGGGGAACCACCGAAGCAATAAGGGAATACTTTCAAAATTCCATAGATGAGGAAACCAGGGACTCCAGCAATAAAATGTTTTTTGATTACGACAGCGGGACCCAGACCATCCGGATCGGAAATAAGCATAGCGACCTGGATATAAAAACGCTTCTTTTCGGAGTTACCACGAAGAACAAAGACAGCGCCATGATCGGGAACCACGGAGAAGGCTATAAGATCGCTACCGTTGTTTTGCTTCGCTTAGGGAAAACCGTTGTTTTCCAGAATTACTGCCGCCGGGAGATTTGGCGGCCCCGACTTGTAAAGTCCCGCAGATATGGCGGCGTTTTGGTTCCTACTTTCTTCGTAGAGCCGGAGGCTGTGTGGAAGAAAGTACCGGAGCATAGCTTAATTATTGAGGTCGGCGGGATAACGCCGGAGGAATACCAGCAAATAAAAGATTGCAATTTGCACCTGCAGGAAGGATATACCCACCGGGACACCAGCTACGGCGCAGTATTGGACGACGAGGAAAACAAGGGGCGTATTTTCGTAGGCGGGCTTTTCATTTGCAAGGAACCAAGGCTGGAGGATATCGGGATAGATTTTAAGCCGAAGGTCGTAAGGTTGGAGCGCGACAGAAGCATGGTAAACAGCTTCGACGTTCAATGGTACGCAGCCCGGATGATTGAGGAATTAAAGGACGCAGAAACAACCAAGCGGTCGCTTAATTCCTATAGCGGGGTATATATAAATTCCTACAGCGTTCCCAGCGGACTGAAAGACGAAATAGCCGAGGACTTCATAAACGAGCATGGGGCGAAAGCCGTGCCAGTAAGCAACCAGGCGGACATGGAGAAACTTAAGAAGCGGGGGTATAAGCCCGTCATTGTTTCCGAGTCGAAGCGCGACATCATACTTGAATCGGAGCTTTACGAAGAAATTAGGGCGGAGAACGCAAAGGAAAAAGAAAAAGCCCGTCCGCTTTACGACCGTTTCTGCGAGTTTGCGGAGAAGATCGAGGACCGGCTGGAGGAAAGCGAAGTAACCACGCTCTATGAGTTTTTGGACGAATTATCAGAGCTTGAAGAAAAGAAGGAGGAATAAAAGTGGCAGATATTTTTTCATTGATTGACGAGTATAAGGAGCTTCTGGACGAGAAGGACAGACTGAAGGACGCAACCACCGAAAACAACAAGGCACTGGAGGCGAAGCGCAACGAGCTGGCGCAGGCCATGATCGACGCAGAAAGCCCGAAGATAAGCCGGGGCGGCTTTCTTTACAGCTTGCAGGACAAGACCAAGTATAACAAAATCGGCGGATGCGACGAGGATGCCTTTTTTGAAACGTTGGAGGAACATGGGCTGGGCGATATTATTAAGCGCACCGTAAACGCCCAGACTTTGAACGGAGCCATGGCGGGGCTTGTGGAGGAAAACGACGGAGAGCTGCCGGAGGACTTCGAGAGCTTCATCAAGCCTTACCAGTATTACGACGTAGGCAAGAGAAAAGAAACCAATAAGGCGGCGAAGAACGCCAAAGAGAAAAAGGAGGGATAAGGATCATGGCAGATTACGAGCAGATGGAAATTGACGTAAGGCTGGAATCGGAAAAGGATCTTAAGACCAACGTAGGGAAGGTTATTAAGTTCTTTTACGACAAGCGCAGACTGGAGGCAGAGGAAAGCGGCTGGCCGCTTAAGCAGGTAAAAAGCAAGCATGAGGGCTATGGGATTGCGGCGGAGGCTTTCAGCAAGATCGGGGCGAAGATGAAAGCCATTGACCGGGGAATGAAGGACTACCTGGCTTTATTGCAGGTAAAGGGCGAGGACGGCGTGAGCATTTGCGGCGATATTTACAGCCAGGCGCTGGAGCTTGCCATGGAAGCGATAGGGATGGCGGCGGACGCTACCCGGATATTAAACGACCTTTATTACGGCTACGACAGCCGGACACCGATAGAGCAGGCAATAGCCGAAATGAAAGCCCAGGACGCCCAGGAAGGGGCTGAGTTTGAGGAAGCCGAGGAATCCCAGAGCGGGGACGAAAACGGCGACGGTGAGCCGCAGGAGGAAGCCGAGGGGTACGATCCGGACAAGGATCCGGAAGAAAATTAAGGAGGACACGAGATGGCTTTAAAAGTAAATGAGATTGTAAAGGTTGAGGTGGAAGCCAGCGACGGGCAGGTCTTGAAAGAGGGCGACGCTATTATGCTTCGGGTAAGCAGGCGGACCCCGGAGGACGTAGTCTGCAGATTTGCCGGACTTTCAAACGGCTACTTTGTTACCACCACCCTGGACGGGCAGCACGAAAACAAGTACCGCCAGGCAAGCATTGAAACCTGCTACCGCATTAAGGAAGTAGAGAAGATCCAGCCCCAGGAGCTTAATGGGGCCGGCAAGGAAGCAGCAGACACAGCAGCACAGGACGCAGCCGCACCGCTTATGATGCCGGGCGCGTAAATAAAAGGAGGATATAACCATGGCAGCAGCTAAAGCAAAAAACGAATTGGCAGTAGTAGACAACTTCGACCTGCAGACCATCAGCGGAGATTTGGCGCAGGCGATAGCGGAGGAAATGGACGGGCTGGGCGCCCTTCCTTTCGACCGCGTTAAAATTCCTTCCGGCGGCGGGCTTGCGTTTGAGCTTCCGGGAGAGGACGACGAGAACCCGGAGAGCGCAACGGAGATCGTAGGCGTTATTTTGGATCACCACCCGGTCAACGCATACTGGCGCGAGAAGTTCGCCGGAGGCAACGAACAGCCGGACTGCTCAAGCTACGACGGAAAGCAGGGCGTAGAGAGGGAAACCGGGGAAATTAAGGACTGCGCCTCTTGCCCTTATAACCAGTTCGGCAGCGACGACAAGGGGAAGGCTTGTAAGAACGTACACCGGGTATTCATTCTCCGGGAAGGGAACCCCGTACCCCTGGTGCTTTCCTTACCGCCGACCAGCCTTAAGTATATGCGGGACTATATCGCCAAGCGGGTGATCCTTAAGGGCTTCCGTTGCTGGCAGGCAGTAACCAAGATCACGCTGAAGAAAGAGAAGAACGCCGCCGGGATTGCGTACAGCCGGGCAGTATTTACCTTCGTAGGGAAGTTAAGCCCGGAAAAGGCGAAGGAAGCCGAAGCCATGAAAGACTGCGTAAAGCAGCAGTACCGCCAGCTTGACGTAGAGGGCGCGGACTACAACGCAACCGGAGGAAATACCCAGGACGGACCGGCAGCACCGAAAACCGACGAGGCAGGCTTTATGAACGTGCCGGACGGGATCGACGAGGATCTGCCCTTTAATTAAAGGCAAAGGCTGGGGGGCGGGG
>ERZ808046.1099-NODE-1099-length-14022-cov-18.262245_pt1 | contig 14022 bp, 11 predicted proteins | sample MGYA00380196_ERZ808046 | MGnify/ENA primary metagenome ERZ808046 (study PRJEB31490, sample SAMN06133421) | mouse gut metagenome | isolation source: Z6_2 | host: mice | place: China: Chengdu | collected 2015-05 ...
CCCACAAAATCCGTGACATTTCCACTATGCTTCTGCGTATCCACACAGATAATATAATCTTCTTCCTGTAGAGCCGGGCGCATCTGTTCATAAGGCAGCATATGGATCTGAAAGGCATCTAACATTTTGGAAGCACTCAGCTTATCAATCCTGCCATCATAACAAAGTTCAGAAGCTACGCCAAAGCTTTCCAGCAATTTCTGAAGGCCAAAAGCCGAAGCAATCGCATCCGGATCCGGGAAGTTATGAGTCTGGATATAAATTCTGTTTCCTCTGCATAATGTGACAAGATCCATAAAATTACTCATATAATCCCTCCTCAATAAAAATCTCATTCAAATCTATAAGTCTTTTTTATTCACTGCTGTAATCAGTAAAATCGCTTACGCCGGGAGAATACCATGGAATGTTCATTGTCCCATCATACAAAGAAATCGAAGGATTCCATTCCAACACTTCTCCGGAACTATCTACGATTGTCACCTGTGTACCGGGAACTACGTCACTTGGATTTACACAAAGCAGAATTGGTTCACCTTCTTCGCTGCGATAAAGAACCTGTCCAGGTTCCCCATAAAACCCATTGCTTTCATCCATAATCCATTCATTTACAGCCAGAGAGCTTGACATGTCAGCGGGAATAATGCAATAAATTTCATTGCCGCCATCCGGCTGTGCCACATAATTTTCTTTCGGTATCTCCCAGAGGAACGGATAGTCCGACGGATCCGTTTCCTCCAGAAAAGAGGCAATATTCGTACCATACCCTAAAAAGGCGGCCGCACACAAATCACCATTCGTGGCTGCTAAAAGACGTAGATCATCTATCGTATTTGTAAAGGAAAGTCTGCCTTCTGTCGGAATGGGAATATCGCTATATCCAATCGTTTCTCCGGCTTTCGCACGCTCCCCGGATCCTGGCAGGATATTCCGAAGCCGGTCTCCTGATTTCGTCCGTTCATAGGGCAGATTTTCTTCCTGAAAGGTAAATGGCTCCACCCCGAAATACTCGTCAACAATAACCGGCCTGTCATTTTCTCTATCATAGGTAAATATCCATTCAAACGGCATAGAACCATATGCAAAGCGTTCACTGCGGATATATCCGGACAGTTGATCTCCAACCTGCTCTGCCATATAGATTCCTACATAGATTTCTGGAGGATACGTTTCTTTCTTTTTTGCTGCTTTGAACGTTCCGTCTTCTGAAAAACTTAAAAATACCTCAACGATTTCTCCTTCACTTTCTGTGACGCATCTCCAGAATCCATACAGTTCTGCTCCGGCTGCACATGCCATTTTTGTTTCCAGTATCGGATGCAGGAAAATATCGGAGGCCGCCTTTGTTAATTGGATGCACTCACCGGAAAAAAATGGCTGTCCTTCGGAAAGCTGCAAATTTTCATCGGCCCATTTTGTCACGATTGCTTTGTTGCCTGTTCCCCAGTATTCCCCCTCAAATGAAAAACCGGAAAACGGATATATCATAACTTCAAAATCAATTCTTTTGCTATTTGAACTGCTGTTTTTTATATCCATATTAAGAATTTCAAGTTCGGCACCCGCATAGTCATATTGTCCAATGTATTCCAGATAAAACTGTCCGTCCATATGGCTTATTTCAAAATATCGTTTTTCCTCCGCGTCATCCGGCTCATAAGTATAAACGCCACAAACCTGGTTGCGGAAAACTTCCTCCACATTGGACGAATCCTCTTCCATATCAATCTGGAAACACTCATTGGAAGCTGTATTCTTTTCACGTGGAATTGTCTTCCCTTCCGGTATGGTTTCATATGGTATCTGATTTGTGTTTGCCCCACAGCCGCAAAGCAACAGTAGGATGGCCATAATCACGGGAAGTAAACGAACTGAGTATTTATTTTTTTCACTTTTCACACTCTGCCCCTCCTCTTTTCTACTAAGAGCCAAATCTTTCTATACCGGTTCCTGAACAATTTTCGTATCTTAATCGGAAAACGTCATCTCATCGAAAACCTCCCATACCCTGTCTTCCAGCTCCCATGCCTCTTCTGCCCATAAGTTGAAAGCATACAAATAGATATAGCCATTGGCCTCCGTGGCGTAAACTCTCCAGATGCGGGTATCCTCATTCCATCCTGTGGTAAACTGCACAATATAAACAGGATAACCGGCCCAGCTTAAATTTTCGGTGTAAGTTTCATTTTTTTCAATAGAGAAATCTCTTGTCTCGTAAGCTGACAGGCTTTCTGCGCAGCTCGCGATGTAATCCTCTAAATCTACCTCCGCTTCCTCGCTCATACTGACATAAGCACAATGGATCACCACCGCTGTTCCGCCATTAGTCATATCCTCATAATAGTAACCGCCGTCCGGATTGTGGTCTTCAGAAACAACGGATTCCATATCGTCAAAGGGAAGATATCCGGGAGTCAGCACCGGAATCCTGTCATGTTCCGCTTCTGTTTCACTTCCTCCTCTGAGCACAAAACCGAAACATTCCCGGTCTGCCTCCCGCACCACAAGAGAACCATCCCTGCCGCTTACCTCTATGGCAAAACGCCGCAAATCCCCATTTTCATCTTCATACTGGAAGCCGTACTGGGGAATATCCCCCGTGAAGGAAAGCTCTACTACAAGGGGCCTCTCAAGACGGCCATCAAGTGCAGGCGTCTCTGTATAAGCCTCAAACTCTATATCTCCGGATTCACTTACATCCGCCACAGTAAGAGAAAGCACGCAAAACTCCTCTACCGGATGTTCAGGAATAAAAACGATGGAGGAAAGTCCATTCTTCCCGGAAGCGATGGAACATTCATCATACTCTGCCAGATTCCCCGCTTCCTCCAGCCACTGAACCATAATAGCCGCTTCCTCCGAACCGAAAGCGGAAAATGGGGTCAATGTCAGAGCACCTGCCGGCAGTTCCCTCATCCAAAACTCTTCCTCAGACATATCCGCATCCACCGATTCCGCAAGATCCCAGCTCCCTGTCGTGTTATAATAGACCCGGATGTCGCCGGAATCCTCATCGAGATGCGTGAAGAAAAATTCCTGACATTCCAGGGCCGTCCCGTCCTTTGTGATAGAGAATTTTCCAAGGCAGCTCTCTGACGCACTGCCTGAACCGGAGTTATAGAAAATTCCGTCGCCACAATAGACATACATATTGCGGTACCACCCCTCAAAGACGAATTGGGGCTTGCCGTCCACCAGCGTGTAGACTGCGTTCACCGTTCCGCCGTACTCCAGCTGGGTGCCTATCATCAATTCCGGAACGCCGTCGCCGCTGATATCTTCGATGATGTATCCGATGGCATCCAGCGCACTGTCTCCTATGTTTCTGGCTGCCTCCGACACTCCCATTTCCCCGGGAACATCGTCATAATCCTCATAGGGATTGGAAATGATCGTGTAAAAGCGTTCCAGTATCTCATCATAAGCCGATGCATCCGTCTGCGCTGCTTCCTCCGGTTCTGCTTCCTTCGGTTTCTCCATAAGCGCACCAGGAGAATCTGCCGTATCCGAAACCACATCCTCCTGTTTCGCCTCCACATCATCCAGTACAGGCTCAGATTTTCCTGCCCCGCATCCGGATACCGCAAGAACCACCGACAGGGCAATACACCCTGCAATCATTTTTTTGTAACTACTTTTCATTGTAAAAACCTCCCTTTTCGCAATACAAAAGATGTCATCCAAAAGTCCGCAAGAGCACTGTCACATCTCCGGCCTCGCTTTCAAAAAGCGGATTGCCGCCAAGTTCTGTCACATACAGCAAAGTGATCGGTTCCTCCCCACTGTAATCGGACTCCACATACAGTGCGACCGCCCCCTGCCATACGGGACCGTTGCTGTTTATTCCGTTTCCTACATAGTGATAAACTACCCCCTGTTCTGTAATCCCCAGATAAGTAAAAGAACCGTCAATACCCGTGCGGTACTCCTCACCAGGCACATTGTACATCAATTCAAAGGAAAGAAAGCCGTCACTGTCATTCCTCAAAAAAAGCTCCGGGCCATCCTCCACGCCGCTGCCGGTTCCCCAGCTGCAATCCAAAAGATCATATGCTATGTTTCCCATATTGCCCCATATCATTTCACTCAGGTCGATTCTTTCTCCGCTCCCGGTAACGGCGTAAATCATCTGGTAGCCTATCTCGTTTTCGCCCAGTTCAAAATCTTTTACCTGCGCTGCGCCCAGCAGTGGTCCGTTGGCGCAGAAATACCCTGCATACAGGCAACCCATGACATTGATATACTCTACACGCCCTTCCTCAGTCAACAGAAACAGGTATGGTGCCCCCAGCTCGCCGATACCCTCACAGAAAATGCGGGTATAGTCGCCATAGAGTCCATTCACTTCAACTTCTTTCCCATAAGGCACTGTAACCTCATCATATGTGTAATAAGAGGTAGCCGCCAGCAGTTCATTGAAGTAATCCGTCTTCTTAAAGCGTAGCGTAACATTGCTTCCCTGCCGTTTTACCGTCAGAAAGTCCATGTATTCTACAGTTTCCACATCCATATCTTCTTGCTGGAATTCGGGTGTAATGATCTCATTCAGCCAGTCTGCTCCGACGTGGCTGCCAATGGGAACTATTGTATGCAGCTTGCCGCTGTTATCGATATAAAGAGGCAGATCCATAGTGATATTCCGCTCCGATACCGTAAAAGCCCGTCGTTCCTGATAGGCACCTGCTAGACACCACTCTCCCATCTCGTCCCACTGGTTAAAATAGAGGTTGTCATAGTATTTTGCCGCAGCGCGGCGCAGGGCAGACAGGTATTCCTCCCCGGTCAGGCCTTTCTTTTCAAGAACCTTCTCGTTCCCAAGCCTCACACCTTCCCTCGTGTCATAACTATAAGTGCCATACTCTTCATATCCCCCGAAATACTCGGTGCACAGCAATACCAGGGAAAAAATATCCCCGCTCTGATAAGCCTCGTAGGTGATACTGGCACAGCCTGTCAGCTCCCCTTGTTCTATCTCTTTCAGGCTCCTCTCCACAAGTCCGCCGTATACAGCGGCGATTTCACTGTTGATTTCCGCCGCGCCCGGCGTATCATCATCAATCTGTGGCACATGATAGGAATATTCGACCACATAATCATACTCTTCGTTTACTATCTCATCATCCACGCTGTAAAGCTCGGTGACAGTTACCTCCCGGCCTGGGTATGCGGTATTCTCACCGCTTTCACCTTCCGCTGCAGTATTCTCACCGCCTTCACTCTCCGCCTGCTTTTGGAAATTCTCCGGCACAGATGAAAGGTTCTTCCCCTCTGTGTTTTCCGTCTGGGAACTTGCCTGCCGCCCGCAGGCTGTCATGACCATCAGCAGTATAGCCGCTGTCGATAGTGCGGAAACGGTTCGTTTTATCGTTCTCTTTTGTTTCTTTCCCATATTTCTTATTTCTCCCATAACATTATCCAAAATCGACAGGCTTCGCTGTATCTCCTGTCTGTTCCTCTCCCCGGTTAATCTTCATACATCCATATTATTTCTTCTCCAATACAAAGCTGCAGATAAAACAGTTTTTTGCTGTCTTCCGCTTCTTCAGCAACCAAAAAAGCACTGGCACCATATCCGTCGTCCATTTCAATGTCTATACTGTGCTGGCTGTCACAGTACCATGTAAATCCTATTTTCTCGCCATAATAATCTATTTCGCCCGTTTTGTCAGCATGGATTGTTATAGAGACATTTGCTTTTTCTCCGTCAGCATCTGTCCTGGGAAGATAAAAAGAATTACCGATTTCGGGAATTTCTTCATAAACTCCAGTCCAGAATGTCCCTGCCACCACCTGTTCGTCAAAAGGCTGGCTCTCCATCTGCGCATAACAGGGATCAGGCTCGTGTTCCTCACCACCATGATTTTCAGAAGTTATCTCTTTATCCCCGGCAACTGCTTCCTCTACGGGGCTTATCAAAACCCGCCACCACTGGGTTATGCTTTCTCTGTAATTCTCCCCATCGCCAAGGAAACCCTGATATGTCAGATTCTGTACCTCTTTTCCATCCGTTGTAAATAATTTGGAACTGGTATCGAACACATACAGCTCATCCGCACCGTATTCCATATTGAGATAGTCTCCCGTCGATGTATGAAGAAATGTTGGGCGTATGGCAGTATAATCATATATTTCTTCATAAAAATCCCGATAATCAGAAATCCAGTCCAGATTAAGCCAGGCTGTGTCTGCCGGGAGCTCGATGCCGTAGTACCTGGGAGTCTGCGTGTATTCTTCCTTTACAAGCCCCGGCGCACTGTCAAAGGAAATGGTGGCTGTCACAGGATACCAGAAAATCTGCTCTGCCTGAAAATAAAAGGTAATGCTGTCGTACTCAAGAGTCCACTCAAAACTCTCCCACCAATCATTTCCCTCCTCAAAGCAATCCTCCAGGTTCACATAATCATATGATTGATTCCTCCAATCGGGATAACAGTCATCCAGCCTCTTCTCAATCAGCGCAGGTATGGCGCTTATGTCGTTTACCACATCTTTCAGAGAAAGCCTCTCTCCCGTGTCGGTATCAAAAGACACTGACCGACAATAGTGAAATTCCGTATTTCGAATGTAGGGCATATATCCGCTGCCCTCGAACAGAAGGCTGACTGCATGCTCATCCCCCCGTCTTACCCGCACATCCTCCCATACAAAACAGCTTCCCATCTCATCCACAGATACGCCGTCACCAAGCCCTTCACGCACTCCTTCCACTGCCTCCTCAAAGACGGAAAGACGCTCCTCATACTGCTCTGCCGCCAAATCTTCAAGGGCGCTCTGCAATCCGGGATAGAGCTCCTTTTCGTCATCGGCAAGGCTGATGAGCGGGACGCGGAAACTTCCCAGACAGACATACTCTCCGTCTATCTCATCCTCTCCCCACTGAAGAGCTTCCCCGGAGAGAAGGTGAAGCGTTCTTACTGGGCTGTCCGTATCAGATTGTTCCGCAGCGGGTATTTCCTCCCAGGAATCCGTGACAGGAGATTCCGCCTGAGAATCAGTGTCAGTCTGTTCTTTTTCAGCAGAAGCGGCGGGTTCGCCTTCCTCCGAACCCGCTCCTCTGTTTCCGCAGGCGGTCAAACATAAAACCATCATGAGCGCCAGCAGCATTGCTGAAATCTTTTTCATTTTCATTGCATTTTCCTCCCTCCTGTAACCGGATCCCATCAGAAGACATCCTTTTACGCCCAGGGGTCATCGGCTTTCGGCTGACGGATATCGGTCAGCAGGTACTGCTCCCACAGGCACCACTGCCCGTCTCCTTTTTTCCTCAGCTTGACCGGACGTGGGCTGTCTGCACCGCCGCAGGCGATATAGAGCCTCGCATATCCCTGCTCATCAAAGGAATGAGCGTCCGATGTGACCGTCACGGTATAGGGCTGGGAAGGAGTGTAATCGTTCTCCGGTTTCGCACCGCCGAAGTAAGAGAAGATGATATAATTGCGGGCTCCTCCCCGGAAACGTTCCTTGATAAAAGAAATATCTTGACCGGTCAGCGGACGAGGCCCGCGCAGGAAATTCAGTAAATCTATTCCCACAGCCTGATCTGCAGCAAAGGCGCACAGGGCGCAGACAGTCAGCGACGCCGTTTTGAAGGGTGTGTCCATCGCTGCCTCTGGCAGCGTTTTCATCTGTTCTACACTTTCTGGCAGTACAGGAAAGGTAAAGGTTTCTCTCTTATTTCCCAAATTGTTAATGGCGGTGCCTGCCGCTATCGTTGCTTTACTTTTTAACTGATCAAAAATGCTCATTGATTTTTTACCTTTCTTAACTCACTTTGAGTAACGGATGTGTCTTTTTAGTCAAGCAGTCCCGGACTGGTCTCCACCGATTGCAGTATCTCAATCCCGGCTGAGTAGTTCGTCACTTCAAAGACCAAAGTGGCGTACTCCCCGCTCTCAATAGACCACTGATAGACATGTGTCTTGCCCGTATCCCACCGGGGATCGTCGATCAGGGGCTTACCGTGGATATAGTTGCCCATGGTATTATAAAGACTGTCGTATGGGGCAGAGCCGATCTGAGAATCGGCGTAGAAACCGATTCGATCTGCCAACTCATCCCGCGTCAGCGGAACAATGCCGGTGGCGCTGGCTTTGGACAGGCCGTAGTCACCATAAACGGGTGCCTGCCAGGTACCGTCTACCGCGGAAGCGTTGGGATCAGACATCTCCCCGCCCTGAGGCTCCATCTGGCTGTCAGGCACTTCTCCAGAGGCAAGACCGCCGTAATCTCCTCCGATCACGTCCGGCATCCCGCTCCCAGCCTCGATGGCGGGCAGATACCAGTCATAGTAATGATCCGGCAGGTTGTCGGGCTGTTCTTCCTCAATATCTGCCCAGTCCATACCCCAGGGGCGCAGATAAATCTTGTAATCATAACCGCTAAAAAAGTCATCCGGATCCTTATAGCTGCCCTCAATGCAGATGAGATTTTCATAGCCAAGGCCGTCCGGATCCACCAGCCAGTCAGCGTCTCCGACATCACCGCCCGAGAACAGACCTTCCACGCTCTTGAGTCTGCCCTGTGCAAAACCGCCGTCAGAGACAGAAACATACACACCGGCTCGCGGATCGTCTACGGAAGTGGCTTCATCCCAGAGGATTAGACCGCCCTCCCCGTTTTCATCAATCTCAATCCGGGCCATACAGTCCCAATAAAAACCATCCAGGGACTCATAATCATTGGTACCGTTGCTGTAAGATGTAAAACCGTACCAGTCACCGTTCCAGTATTCCTGAAAGGGTGTCTGTTCTTCCGCTTTCTGACTGACATTTTCCTGTCCTGATCCGCCGGAAGGCGCAGCGTCAGTTTTTGTGAACACCATGGTATCGCCGGTAGTCTCCGTGAGAGTAATCATGCTGTCCCGGAACTCGTAAGTGTAGACCGCACCGCTTTCGTCCACGGTAATCTTCCCGTCCCCCCAGGTAAGGGTGCCCTTGCCATCTATCTTGATCCAGCCGGTACCATCTGCGGCCAGCTCCATGGTATACAGCTCGAACCCCGAGGTCTCCAAAAAATCATTGTCGAAAACCTCTCCATCAAACGTCATCTCATAGAGCACATAGCTCCCAATTTCCTCCGGACCGGCTTCCTCCGAACCTTTTTCTTTCCCAACAGTTCCGGACATTTTGATAGTCTGGGTGTATTCATGATCATCAAAATCAGAGAATACAATAACCACATCATCCGTCGTGTTGACCAACGTGAGGGCAATTGCGACTTCCAGCGTCTGGCCTTTCTGAACCTTCTCCTCATAATTTCTGGTGATCTGGTTGTAGTTCTCATCATACATAGGGGAGCCAAGCTCCTCGCCGGCTTGCGTTGCCTCAAAAAGAAACGCCCATGCGAAGGATTGCTCTTCTTTGCTCCCATTTGTATAGTCATAGGTCAGGACCATCGCATCGTTGCCTTCATCGTCTTTGGTAAGGGTATATCCCTTGAATACGGCGGTGTACTTGCCCAGGGTGATGGTTTCTGCCTTGTCGCCGCCGTCATCGGTGCCGCCCTTGTCCTTATCTTTGCCGCAGGCGGCCAGGGAGAGCGCCAACCAGCGCCAATATCGCCGCAAGAGACCGTTTCATCTTGATTTTCATCTGTATTTCCTCCTTTTCTATGGAACAAGCGTTTTTGCAGCGCTCATTCCGGTTTTGCTTCTTCCAATGCTCCACGGGATACTTCCCCCGCGATGTTTTGAAGCAGCTTCAGCAGCTCGTGGGCATAGATACCACTGTAGCTGTTGGTAAACTCTTCGCCGTCCTCCTGCCATGTGACCTGAATCTTACTTTCTGTTGCGTCCATAAGGCCCGGTTCCGGCAAGTGGTAGGGGGATAGCTCCGCCGTATGCAGGAAATCAGCCAGTTCTTCCCAGCGTTCTAAGGGGACTGGCGGACACGCCGCACTGTCAGTTCGTGTTCCATCCAGCCCGAACCCCTGAAAACCGGAGCATTCCTCCCCAACCTCTATGCGCTCACCGGTCTCCGGGTCCGTATAATCGCAGGACAGGCGGGGCGCGGCGGATTCCTGTTCAGAGGATGTGAACCGGAAATCAAAACAGCCATCGTAGTTCATGGCGCTTTGATGCCATGAAAACTCCACTAATTCTGCTATTTCAGAAACCTTCCGCATTTCCCCCAATTCGCTTTCAGCAGGCTTGGGCTGGCCGCTCTTTTGGGAATTTGCTTCTCTTGCGATGTCCTTGAGCAGTTCCAACAGCTCATCGGCGGATGTACCATCGTAGCTGTTGGTAAACTCTTCGCCGCCGTCCCACCATGTGACCTGGATTTTGCTGACGAATGTGACCGCGTGTACCTCCATATCGTCCGTAAGACGCGGGTCCGGCTCACGGTAGGCAGGCAGCTCCGCCTTGTGCAGAAAATCAGCCAGTTCCTCCCATCGCGCTGAAGGAATGGTTGGACACGCCTCGATACTACCCTCATCCCCGATTTGTATAATTTTATTGGCCTCCTGGTCCATATATCTGCAGGACAGGCGGGGATCAATAGGATCCTGTCCGGTACAAACGATGTGGAATCGAAAACCGCTATCGCCAATGGTAATTTGATTCCATGAGAACTCCACTAATTCCGCCATTTCTGAAACCTCCCGTATTTCCTTCGATTCGCTTTCAGCGGGCATGCCGTACTCCACCCGGTTCAGAACAACCTGCCGTCTGGTCCCGTTTTCCTGTTTATATTTGTCGAATTTTATATCCAGATACATCATGCCATCCTCCGTATAGAGTTCCTTAATAACCCCTGAGAAATCCCCATTCTCGCTGTCAAAGCTGTTCTGATCCGGATACATCTGCATCTTTTTGTTGACATCCTCTCCTGGAGAATAGGAAAAGTCAAATGAACCCTGATATATCTTCTCGTCCGAGAAAAATATTTCCATTTGATAACCGTCTATCGTCACCCGCCATCCGCACGGTTCCTCCCAATCGGCACTCAGATAATCCAGCATAGGCCCCGCCGGGTTTTCCATGCCGGTTCCCCCATCCATGATACGATCTGTGATAAAGTGCCGATACAGAAACTTAATCCCCACAAACAACGCGACGACTGCCACGATACCGATCAGAATTTTCATTCCTCGTTTCCTCATTTCTATCCTCCGCTTTCAAAGAATTTGCCGTACCGGCAGCCTAAAACTTCCCACCGCCGCCTCCATGGGTCGTTCCTGAAGAAGAGGTATGGGTACTGCTTCCTTTCCCGTTAGCACAAGCGAGCCAGTATGTCTATATACATTCAATTCCAGTGTAAAAATTCTTGTAACGCCTTTCCCATCTACATAGGATATTCCATTATTAAGGATATCCCCCTCAAAAGTCATCCTTGCTATAAGAGGACATTCAAATCATATAAGAACCGTCAGTCCTAGATGGCTCTATCAGCTTCTGGTTCTCATCACCGTCTTGCTAGTCAACAATATTTTCACTCGGTTCCCAGGGAACCGCGCAGCCAGTTCAGCATCTCGGTGCCGATCTGCTTATCCGCAACACAGGCACCTAACGCACACACCGTTCCAGTTCCCTATCGGGAAACACTTCTTCGCCGCCCGCATAGTAATGAATACAATCACTGAATCCGAATCCGAAGTTCTCAGCTTCCGGTGAGGTATTTGTTTCAAACAAAAATACATAATTACTGCCGTCACAGGGAACAAAGACGCAGGAATATTCAAATTCCTGGTTCTCGTAAGACTGGAATACTTTCAGATTGCTGCTCTGCGCCAGCATTTTCTCATCAGGGAAATATTTCTCCGCGTCCTCTATGGGGATCACCCTGACACAGTACCAGTCGATTGCGTTGAACTGCATCGTGACAATCCCGGCTGATTCCGTAAAATGCGGTCTCCTTGCAAGAATAATACCGTTCTCATATTCAATTCTGCAGTCGGCGTCTTTTCCTGCAGGCTCCGGGAGGAACCAAGTCTCTTCAGCGCTTTCAGGCACATTCTGTGCATCCGTTTCGCTGCCGGCTGTGCACTCCTCTTTTGCAGAAGGATTATCGTTATCTATGCGGAGATACTGGCCCACCTGATAAGCCGGATTAGCGGTAAAAAATTGCTCAAAAGCCTCCTGCGTCAGAGCATTGGCCCTGTCGCTGTAATAATGGCAGCCTATCCTGCTGACGATGCCGCCGTCAAAACCTCTTGCGGCAAATTCAGGCAGATCCGCTTCCGTGATCCCTGCCGGCAGCACGTTCGATATATAGACATAGGTATCTGCCGTAGTACTACCGCCAATCCTGATATCGTGAGACTGCACCAGGTAATAAATATCCAGGACCGTCAGATCGAAATCCCTGAGATCTTCTTCTGGGAGCTCATCTTTCAGATATTCCAGAATACGCGCCCCTTCCTGCTTCCTCAGCTTTTCAAGCAGCTCGCCGGTGTAAAAATCTCCGGTCTCCCTGTCATAGACCAAGTCCCAGGTATTTCCCGCTGCGATATAACTTCCTCTGACAACATTGCTCCCAAATTGCCCGAACAGAGGTTTTTCCGGCTCAATAAGACCGTGTTGCAGATGGAACTCTCCCAGCTCATATTCGCCGCAGTGCTCCGCAAGAAATTCATTGACGGCAGGCAGGCAAGCCTGAACCAAAGCCTCTTCCTGTCTTTTGGAGTACCTTTTCGGCACGCATCCGCCAAGCAGAGTGACCGCAATCAGGACCCAAACCACCAGTTTCACAATTTTTTTGCTAATAATCTTCATCAGCTTTCCCTTTTCTGTCATCTTGGTGAACGACCAGACTCAGCGCCTTCGCTTCGCCATAGTACCGTTATCCTTTCCGAATTCGGGATTATCAACATCTATTGGGACAAGAGAACAACCGTCTCCACATGGCTCGATACGTCCATTTTGATGTCAGCGACCCTCGAAGTTCGCGGAAATACATCCAGTCTAAATCCGGATGAATGACCGTTCAATGATATCCCTCCTCGTCTCAATCCTTGAGGATCAGGCGCGGCTCCCCGGAAACGGTCACCAGCTCCATCTGGCTCAGCTGCTCGTTCAGGGTGTCAAAGCAGCTAGTGGTGACCGCCTTGATCCGTCCGTTCTCCTTTACCTCGTCTCTGGATACGTTCATAAACGCCTCCATATTGGCAAAATGGAAGTTCTGAATCCCCAGGCTGATGCGCTGGTCGTCCTCCACCGGTTTGCCGTCCAGCTCCATGCTCTATAAAGTCGCCGTGCATGTCGTTGGAGTGGAGAATGGTCAGTTTCTTCAGATTTTTCATATTTGTCCTACCTTTCCTGTGCCGTCGGGGAGGTCTTTCCGGCTCCCCGGATGATCCGGCGGGTTCTTTGCAGACTTGGGCGGCTCCTCGGAAAGGGCCACCCAAGTCTGGTTTACACGGTTTCGATTTCTGAATCGCGTCCGGCTCAGCCGCCGATGGCGCACTCTCTTTTCTCAAACAGTTTTCCAAACAGTGGCATAATCCTTGTTCGTGCTCACCAGCTTTTCGCCTCCCTTTTCCGGAATCTGGAGGCCCGGTGTGCGGGCGGGCGTCGATTCCTCTCCATCGGGCGAACTGCTGTCCACTGGCTGGCCGCCGCAGGCCGTCATGGACACCAGCAGCAAAAGCGACAAAAAGAGCGCGGCATATCGTTTCATTTCATTCCCTCCTCAGTGTACGGAAAATGGGATCATGGGCAAGTCCTCATACTCCGGCTCCCAGGCATAGAAGTATTCCATGGTCCAGTCGGTCAGTTCCGATTCCGCCGGGTCAAGGCTCCCAGTGGTGTTGTGGTAGATTGTGACGGCGCCGCCAGAGATGTCATCCAAGGTGAAATAGAAGTCCCCCCAGAGGATCTGTGCGCCGTCTTGAGAGAGGGAAACAGTTCCCAGTCCCATCCCTGTCGGGAGACTGACGACATAGTGGAATGAACCGTTTCCCAAATAGCCCAGGGAACCTTCCTCGTCCTCAAAGACCACTTGAGGCTGTCCGTCCACCAGCGTATAGACGGCATACTGCCAAATGCTGTAATCCGGCAGGAACCCGATCACCAGCTCAGGCACA
>ERZ808046.1101-NODE-1101-length-14016-cov-3.373987_pt1 | contig 14016 bp, 13 predicted proteins | sample MGYA00380196_ERZ808046 | MGnify/ENA primary metagenome ERZ808046 (study PRJEB31490, sample SAMN06133421) | mouse gut metagenome | isolation source: Z6_2 | host: mice | place: China: Chengdu | collected 2015-05 ...
GTACCTTTTGCCACTACTTATATCCAAAAGACACTGGTCTGAGCGAAGTAAGTTTATATAGTTTCGTTTTTAGAAAAAATCAGGAAATTTCCTTCATCATCCATGATATTGGTCGTCAAATAAGTCCTCCGTCATTTTCTTATCCCTGTGTACAAGAACAGCCGGACACAGAATAAGGAAATGATGGAGGACTTATTTGGTAACACTCTCGCTATATTATGCTGAAAACGAATAAATATCTTTAATCCTGGCCAGGGCCTTTTGAGATGGCGGAACCAGAATAACCAGCTCCAGGAGATACATATCCAGGCCCAATAGGTTTTGGTTCATTGCTTTCCTGACTTTCTGGAGCGGCCGATTCTCCTTCGCCTTCTGGAGGAATAACCGTAGCAGCATGTCCAGGACAACGGCGGGAAGACAATGCAAAGGCAGAGTCATCCGTACTGCCTTCTGTGTCGGCAGGAAGGGTAATACGAACCCGAGTGGCACGGGGACAGAAGGTTCCAGGCAACAGTCCGGAGGATGCGCATACAGTGGTGCGAACGTGAGTATCGCAGACTTCGGTGGGTACTGTGCCTTTGGCAAAATACTCCGTGTAAGTGGCATTGCCCCGAGGGTCACTAGAACAGACACCAGGAATGGCTAGTTTTCCGGATTTACGGCAGATTTCTGCAGTCTCGATACTGTCCGGAATCTCAAAGCCAGGATCAGCTAAATTCTCATGCAGCCGTGTCATAATCTTTCTCCAGATGGCTTTATGGAAAGAAGTATTGCCATTCCGCCCCCCCAGTCGTTGATTGCTGTCGCAGCCGGCCCAGATACCAGCCGTATAATAAGGGGTATAACCGACAAACCAAATATCTACATTATTAGATGTGGTGCCGCTTTTGCCAGCATTAGACATGGCGGGAATATTGGCCGCTACACTGGTAGAATTGACACTGACGCCGGAGCGGGCAAACTTGCGGTTGCTTTCCATGGAACTTGCCATAGCATCGGTCAGGAGAAATGCTGTGGAATCTTTCAACACTCGATGCGTTTCCGGCTCATTATCAATCAGAATTTTGCCGTTGTGATCCAGAATCCTGGTAAAAAACACCGGTCGGGTATAGATGCCGTCATTGGCAATGGAAGCATAGGCGGCTGTCAATTCGAGATTCGTGACACCTCTGGTGAGTCCTCCCAGAGCAGTGGCGGCATTCAAATCGGTGTCGGTGAGAGTGGAAATTCCAAAATTTTTGGCATATTCCACACCTAGTTGAGGAGTTACAGTCTCTACCAGACAGCGGACGGCCACAATATTCATCGAATAAATAATACCATCCCGAATACTGGAGTAACCGAGATAACCCTGGCTATACCAGTTAGAAAAGGTCTTGGTGCCTACAGTGAAAGGCTCATCATAGTAGACGGTGCCCAAAGTGGCGCCACACGTATCAATGGCAGGGGCAAAAGCTGTGATTACTTTGAAGGTGGAACCTGGTTGCCGGGTAGTGCCAGTGGCACGGTTTAAAGTGAGACTGTCAGTCTTTTGGCCACGGCCGCCACTGATCGCTTTGACTTGTCCTGTTCGCTGATCCATAATCACAAAGGATACCTGCGGCTGAAGAACTTTAGTCAGCTTTTCTCCAATGATAACATCGCCTTCGGTGAGCTGCCAGGCTTTGTAGGCATCCACATCTGCTTGGGCAGCATCTTCTGAGTTATAAAGTCCGTCAAAGGAATCCCGAAGCGTATGCTTATGCCAACTTTGAATGTCTTTTTCTGAAAAATGTTCCGTTGTCCCATCCGTATGGGTTACAGAGAGACGATACTCTACCGAATAACGGGTGGCAGGATAATTGGCAGGATTGTTGACCTCTTCATCCACAATGGCCTGAATCGCAGGATCCAAAGTGGTCTGGATCTGCAATCCGCCACCATAGAGTAAGTTATGCGCCTGTGTCTCGGAATAGCCCAGCTTTTCCATCAAGGAACTTTTTACTTGCTGGATAAGCTCGTCTGTAAAATAACTGTAAGGAGTGGTGGCGGCTTCCCGGGTCACGATATTGACATTCTGAATTCGGGAATATACGTCGTCAGCCAGGGCCTCTTCTTGCTGAGCCTTGTCAATGTAACCCTGATCATACATATATTGCAAGATAATTTCCCGTTTTTCCGCGTTGTTTTCCGGATGGGAGATGGGGTCAAAACGGGAAGGACTTTGGGTAATGCCAGCCAAAACAGTGGCCTCAGACAAGGTAAGGTCGGACACCTCTTTGTCAAAATACCTGCGTGCTGCTACTTTGACGCCCAGGGCGTTATTCCCCAGGTTGATAGTGTTTAAATAGTTGGTTAAAATCAGTTCTTTATCCATGGATTTGCTGAGCTGGAGCGCTAAATACTGTTCTTGAAGTTTTCGCTCAAGCTTGGCGCCAAAACTGGATTCCATACCGCCATTAAACACATTGTTTTTAATTAGCTGCTGTGTGATAGTGCTGCCTCCGCCGCGATTTTCTCCGGTCAGAACGCCGTAGGCGGCGCGGGAAATCGAGCGTAGGTCGATACCATTGTGCTTCCAGAAACGGGAATCTTCAATAGCGACAAAGGCATTGATGAGATCTTTGGGAAGCTCATCATAGGAGGCTTCCTCCCGGTTGGCACCTGCCATGACTAGAGTATCAGTCAAATTGCCTGCGCTGTCATAGATGGTGGTGGCATAACCCATGGGAACGATACTTTCCACATCAATGTCGGGAGCGCTGTCAATAATACCCATAAACATGCCAATACCCGTGCTCATAATCACCAAAACCGTAAACAGGCAAAAGATAAAGCAGGTTTTAAAAATGGTCAGTAATATGCGAGAAGTATATTTTTCGGCATTGGAACTGGCCGCTTTTATCTTTTTTTCAGTAGCACTTTTTCCATAATTCATAAAAATCCTCCTTTCAGAGGGTGTAAATAGAAAACCCGGATATCATTATAACAAAAATTGTGGTACAATTCAATAAAAATCATGGACAGAGGAGGAGCAGCAAAATAATGGAAGCCTGTAAGATTCTGTATTTGGGCGGGGAAGGAGAGATTGTTGAGAAAAAATCTCGTTTTATAGCCACGACCAGACCAGTAAAGTCAGAAGAGGAAGCAGTAGCATTTGTGGAGGAAATAAAGAAAAAATATTGGGACGCCCGGCACAACTGTTATGCGTGGGTTATCGGGGAACAGGGACAGTTAAGCCGTTGCAGTGATGATGGAGAACCGGCACAGACAGCGGGCCGGCCGATGTTGGACGTTCTTTTGGGTGAAGGAATCCGGGACGCTTGTGTGGTGGTAACCCGTTATTTTGGAGGCACATTACTAGGGACAGGTGGATTGGTACGGGCATATTCTGGTGCTGTGCAGGAAGGATTGCGTCACAGTGTGGTGGTGGAGAGACTTTCCGGTCGTCAGCTACGGATTTTTACGGATTATAATGGGATTGGTAAAATTCAATATGTGGCGGGTCAATGGGAAATCCCCGTTTTGAATACAGAATATACGGACCAGGTGGCGATAACGATGTTGGCGCCGCTTAATAAGGCAGAACAATTGATTGCTCAGGTGACAGAACGGACGGCTGGCAAAGCGCAGATCGAGGATGAAGGGTTGGTGTATTATGGAATGGCAAAAGGGGAATTGATTCTATTTTGATATGGATTTGTGACCCATGATTTCACGATTTATAAATAATTACTTGCATTCTTTCTCTGAAAATGCTATATTAATAAATTGTAGATTACCAGGAGCTAAGGACCGGCATCGTGTTCTTAGCTCTTTTGGAGGAGAAATGATGAAAAGAGAAGATGTCAGAAATGTAGCGATTATTGCCCATGTGGATCACGGAAAGACCACTTTGGTTGATGAATTACTGAAGAGTAGCGGGGTGTTCCGCGCAAATCAGGAAATTGTGGAGCGGGTAATGGACTCCAACGATATTGAGCGGGAACGGGGGATCACCATCCTCTCCAAAAATACCGCCGTCTTTTATAAAGATATTAAGATTAATATTATTGATACTCCCGGACATGCTGATTTTGGTGGAGAGGTGGAGCGGGTGCTTAAGATGGTGAATGGCGTCATTCTCGTAGTGGATGCCTATGAAGGACCGATGCCTCAAACCAAGTTCGTGTTGAAGAAAGCATTAGAACTGGATTTACCAGCAATTGTCTGTGTGAATAAGATTGATCGTCCGGAGGCGAGACCGGAGGAAGTCATTGACGAGGTTCTGGAGTTATTTATGGATTTGGATGCTTCGGATGAACAACTGGATTGTCCGTTTGTATTTGCTTCGGCGAGGGCCGGGTTTGCCAAGAAGGAACTGACGGATCCGGAAGAAGATATGAGACCATTGTTTGAGACTATCATAGATTATATTCCAGCTCCGGAGGGGAATCCAAAAGCAGATACCCAGGTGCTTGTCAGTACGATTGACTATAATGAATATGTTGGCAGAATTGGTATTGGGAAGATTGATAATGGTACGCTTCGGGTCAACCAGGAATGTGTGATTGTTAACCATCACGATCCAGACAAGCTACGCAAAGTAAAGATCGGTAAATTATATCAGTTTGATGGATTGAACCGGGTGGAAGTGCCAGAGGCAACGGTGGGGGACATTGTAGCTGTGTCCGGAATCACCGATTTGCATATTGGAGATACGATTTGTTCTCCGGAAAATCCGGAGTCTATTCCTTTTCAGAAAATTTCCGAACCGACAATTGCCATGAACTTTATAGTAAATGACAGTCCGCTGGCAGGTCAGGAGGGTAAGTATGTCACCTCCCGCCATATCCGGGAGCGGTTGTTCCGAGAATTGAATACAGATGTGAGTCTGCGGGTAGAGGAGACGGATTCTCCGGATTGTTTTAAGGTATCTGGTCGGGGAGAGCTGCATTTGTCGGTACTGATCGAGAATATGCGCCGGGAAGGTTATGAGTTTGCTGTCAGTAAGGCGGAAGTATTATATAAATACAATGAGCGAAATCAGAAGTTAGAGCCCATGGAATTGGCCTATATTGATGTGCCAGAGGAATTTACCGGAACCGTGATTCAGAAACTTACATCCCGCAAAGGAGAACTGCAGGGTATGAGTCCAGTAAGTGGTGGTTATACCCGTCTGGAATTTGCGATTCCCTCCCGGGGGCTGATTGGTTACCGGGGCGAATTTTTGACCGATACTAAGGGTAACGGTATTATGAATACTATTTTTGATGATTATGCGCCTTATAAAGGGGATTTGAATTATCGAAAGACGGGTTCTTTGATTGCTTATGAAAGTGGAGAGACGATCACGTACGGTCTTTTTAACGCTCAGGAGAGAGGACTGTTGTTCGTGGGGCCGGGAGAGAAAGTTTATGGCGGTATGGTGATCGGGCAAAATCCGAAAGCTGAGGATATCGAAGTGAACGTATGTAAAACCAAGAAGCTGACGAATACTCGTTCTTCGAGTGCAGATGAGGCTTTGAAGCTGGTACCAAAAAAGGAGATGAGTCTAGAGCAGTGTCTGGAATTTATTGATACCGACGAGCTTCTAGAAGTAACGCCAACGAATTTAAGAATCCGTAAAAAGATTTTGGATCCGACTTTGCGGAAACGGGCATCCTTTAAGAAATAACGGTATGCTTAGAAATGTGTCATGATTTGGCGAATGAAAATCTTCATATCTGCGTTTTCTTTTTCATAGACATATTTAAGAGGGCAGACTATCTGTATGCCGCGATGGAACAAGATAATGAATATGAAAAAGGAAGAGGAGAGAAGTACCATGGCAGAAAAAGTGATTGAAAATAACAAGGTTAGTGTAATTGGAGAGATCATTTCTGGATTCACCTTTAGTCACGAGGTGTTTGGCGAGGGATTTTATGTGGTGGAAGTGGCAGTGAACCGTTTGAGTGAACAGGCAGATATTATTCCGCTGATGATTTCGGAACGGTTGATCCGGGTGCAGGAGGATTATCGGGGATGCACCGTGGAGGCGATTGGTCAGTTCCGTTCTTATAATCGGCATGAAGGGGTCAAAAATCGTCTGGTATTGTCTGTATTTGTGCGGGAAATTAACTTTATGGAGGAATTTACCGATTACACAAAGACGAATAAGATATTCCTGGATGGATATATCTGTAAGGCTCCGATTTACCGGAAAACACCTTTGGGGCGGGAAATTGCGGATTTGTTACTGGCAGTAAACCGTCCTTATGGAAAATCAGATTATATTCCTTGTATTGCCTGGGGACGAAATGCCCGCTTTGCTTCTGGATTTGAAGTGGGAACGCGGGTAAGGGTTTGGGGCAGGGTGCAAAGCCGGGAGTATACCAAAAAACTTTCGGAGACAGAATGCGAAAAGAGAGTGGCCTACGAGGTGTCTATTAGCAAGCTGGAGTGCGGAGACGAGAGCATTGTTTCCTGATTGTTGAGGCTACAGGAAATACAGAGGAGTAAAAAAATGAATACAGGTAAAATAGAAATTATTTATGGTGAGGGTTCAGGAAAGACGGCTATGGCATTAGGAAAAGGGTTGGGAGCTTTGGCCAGGCAGCAGCGAGTGACGGTAATTCAATTCTTGAAGGGAAATCAGACATCAGAGATGATGGAACGGTTGGAGCCGGAGATGCGAATTTTTCGTTTTGAGAAATCCGGATGTGATTTTGATCAGTTGTCCGATTTAGCTAGGCAGGAAGAATCGGCGAATATTCGCAATGGCGTGAATTTTGCCAGGAAGGTGCTGACTACCGGAGAATGCGGACTGTTAATTTTAGATGAAGTATTGGGGGTTGTGGAGCAGGATATTTTAATGGAATCGGAACTGGAGCAATTGTTAGAAAACCGGGGAGAGGCGGATGTGATTCTCACCGGGCGAGTGCTTCCGGAAAGATTGGCAACAATGGCGGATCAGATTGAGCGGATTACAAGAATTGAGCCGGTTCGGGACTGAGCAAATTTTGGTTGACAAGATCGGTTGCTGATGGTAGTATCTTTATAACTGTAAAAGACAGGAAGAGAAACTAGATAAGTAGAGGTTGCGTGAAGCATGAGTAGGCTGCTGGATGTTCCAGAGACAGAGGAAGGCAGAGGAAAGGGCGAACGCCGAAGACGAATGCAAACTGGAGGCATTTGTCTGGGCACAAGGTGAAGAACTTTGTGACTGTCATCCGGGACCGGGTGGAGTGCTTGTGGTCGGATGGAGAGCTGCTTGAAGAAGATGATAAGAGTATAATATCTTTTTTGGGGAGCTATCTGACAAGGCTTCCCTTTTTTATTCCCGTAGATCCGTAAGATTAGACAGATGGATAGGAGGATATGATGATGGCAATTTTTAAAGGCGCAGGCGTTGCGTTGATTACCCCGTTTTATGAGAATGGTGAGGTGAATTATAATAAGCTGGAGGAATTGTTGGAGGAGCAGATAGCCGGAGGTACGGATGCCATTATTTCTTGTGGCACTACCGGGGAATCCTCAACGATGAGCCATGAGGAACATATAGAGGTGATAAGATTTACCTGTCAGGTAGTGAAAGAACGAATTCCGGTTATTGCAGGAACTGGCTCCAATTCAACCAGAGAGGCGATTCATTTATCAAAAGCCGCTCAGGAAGTCGGCGCCGATGGTCTTTTAGTGGTTACTCCCTATTATAATAAAGCGACACAGGCTGGGTTGATCGCCCATTATACGGCGGTGGCAGAGTCAGTGAAAATTCCGATTTTGTTGTATCATATTCCTGGAAGAACCGGAGTAACGATGAAGCCAGAGACGATAGTAAAGCTATGTACAGAGGTTCCCAACATAGTGGGAGTCAAGGAAGCCAGTGCAAATTTTTCAGCAATTGCAGAGATTATGCATATGGCGGAAGGCAAAGTAGACTTGTATTCAGGCAACGATGACCAGATCGTTCCTCTGCTTTCTCTGGGCGGCAAGGGAGTGATTTCCGTACTTTCTAATGTGGCACCAGCGCAGACACATGAGATTTGTGCGTCTTATTTTAAAGGAGATGTGAAGAGAAGTTGTGAACTGCAATTACAAGCAGTACCGCTTATCAGCGCCCTGTTTTGTGAAGTGAATCCGATTCCTGTCAAAGCGGCTATGAATCTGATGGGCAAGGAGGTTGGCCCGTTACGTTTGCCTTTGACAGAGATGGAGCCTCAGAATCAGAAACGTCTGGCAAAGGCGATGGAGGATTACGGAATTCTGTAAGAGAGGAGCAAAAGAGAATGACCAGAATTATCATGCATGGATGCAGCGGCGCTATGGGACGCGTGATTTCCGGGTTAGCTGAGGATATGGAAGATATAAAAATCGTGGCTGGAATTGATCCAGATGATCAGGTAAACCTGGGATATCCCGTGTTTCGGAGTCTAGAACAGTGTAATGTAGAAGCGGATGTGATAGTGGATTTTGCCTCGGCAAAGGCGGTGGATCATCTGTTGGAATATTGTGGGAAAAGAGAGATGCCTTTGGTATTATGCACTACTGGGCTTTCTCAGGAGCAGGTAGAAAAGGTACAAAAGATGGCAGAGAAGACGGCAATATTGCGTTCTGCCAATATGTCTTTGGGGATCAATGTTCTTTTGAAGTTGCTTCAAGATGCGGCTAGAGTGTTGGCCGGAGCGGGTTTTGATGTGGAAATTTTAGAGAAGCACCACAACCGCAAAGTGGATGCGCCCAGTGGTACCGCATTAGCTCTGGCAGATTCTATTAATGAGGCAATGGGGAATGCGTATCATTATAAATATGACCGCTCTGCAGAGCAGGTAAGGCGTACAGCAAAGGAGATTGGGATCCAGTCTGTCCGTGGTGGTACGATTGTGGGAGAACATGAAGTGATTTTTGCCGGACAAGATGAGGTGATTTCTTTTAGTCATACAGCATATTCCAAAGCAATTTTTGGCAAGGGAGCTTTGGAGGCGGCACGATTTTTAAAAGGAAGAAAGCCAGGGCTTTATACAATGGCTGATGTAATTGACTCAGCCACTTAAGAAACCGATTATAATTATTTTCTAAAAATTTCCGGGCATGGAAAGAGTTAATTACTTTCCATGCCTGTTTTTTTCATAAAACCATCTCTTTTGCATCATACTAAAATCGGATAACAACAGAAAGGAGAACAGGATTATGAAGAAAATGACGATGTCAGTATTGCTTTTGCTGTCTTTGCTGGCTATTTTTTGTCTGACAGCATGTGGAAGCAATCAGGATAACACGACTGCTGGCACCAGCGCGGCGCAGACGACTCAGTCTACGACCGGATCGAATAAGGAGAGTACTGGCAGTACTTCGAGCAGTACTTCCGGCAGCAACAAAACCGATGATGGGAACGGTTCCCGTAACCAGGAGAGTAGTCCCGGTGTCATTGAAGGGCTGATCGATGATGTGGAAGACGGGGTCGAAGACCTGACTGGTGATGATGCCTCCAGAGCTTCCGATGAAAGCAAGTAAAGCAGGAAAACGATAAGTAGTAAAGAGGATATTGCAAAAGAAGTCCTCCGCCGTTTTTATATCCTGTGTTCGGATGGTTTTCCTTACACATAGTCTGCGCTTAACGGATAAAGTCCGTCAATATCAGACAACGTGTTTGTGAACAGCTCGACATGGGATATGAGAAATGACGGAGGATTTCTTTTGCAACACCTTTTTTATTGCTTAAAAAATTTTATAAAAGATATAAAATTTTTCATTGATTATCTATAAAATATCATGCATAATGTAAAAATGATGGAGGGTAGTATGATTTCGAGGGAAAAAGGAAAGTTGGTTTACAAGTCAAAGGAGAGGATGTGACAAGAGCAGATGAAAAACTGGCGCCAATCAAATCAGGGCAAATGCGATTGGCGAAAACGACAAATTAAAAAAGCAGCAAAAACACATTCGTGTTGTCTGCGTTATGCCGTCCTCGCCGTATTGGCAGTGGAGACGACCTTTTTGGTTCCCAACATTTTAAGGGAAAGAGGAATCGGTTTTCGTATCCTACAGTATGAACGAAATTGCCAGATTGAGTGGGTATTTCCTCAAAATAGCCGGGAAAACACTTACGGTTTTCGCTTTTGCCCCCAAACTTGGGAATTGCAGTTTTATCACCGGCAGGATTTGATTTCGGATCGCCAATAGTTAAACTTTTTCATTTTCTAAAAATACATCGTGAAAGAAAAAAGGACAGAGAGCCTTGAGACGAATCATAAATAATCTATTGCAATTATAAATCTGATATATTATAATCTCACTGAATCAAGACACCCTATTATCGCTAATTAATCAAAAAGGACAGGTAAATACTATGGAAAAAAAAGAATTGTTGTATGAGGGCAAGGCAAAAAAGGTTTTCACAACAGAGAATCCCGAACAGCTGATTGTATCTTACAAAGATGATGCCACTGCCTTTGATGGTCAGAAGAAGGGGACTATCGTCGGTAAGGGTGCGATCAACAACCGTATGACGAATCATATTTTCAAGTTATTGGAACAGAAAGGAGTTCCCACTCATCTGGTAGAGGAATTGAATGATCGGGAGACGGTGGTGAAAAAAGTGGAGATTGTACCTCTGGAAGTGATTATCCGCAACTATTCTGCTGGCAGTTTTGCCAAGAAGCTGGGGATGGAAGAGGGGATTCAGCTGGCCTGTCCGACTTTGGAGTTCAGTTATAAAAATGACGATCTGCACGATCCGTTTATTAACAGCTATTATGCATTGGCTTTAAAGCTGGCCACTCAGGAAGAGATAGATATTATCACAAAATATGCATTTATTGTCAATCAGGTAATGCAGGAATATTTTTCTGGTTTAGGAATTGATCTGATTGATTTCAAGATTGAATTTGGTAGACTGGCTGACAAAACGATCATCTTAGCAGACGAAGTTTCTCCAGATACCTGTCGTTTGTGGGATAAGGTGACCCATGAAAAGCTGGACAAGGATCGTTTTCGCCGGGATCTGGGAAATGTAGAAGATGCCTATAAGGAAGTATTTCGTCGCCTGGGAATTGAGTAAATGAGAGGGTAAACCGATGAAGGACGAGAGAGAAGCGCTTGCGGGCGAGAATCTTCATGAAGAGTGCGGGGTTTTTGGCATGTACGATCTGGATGGCAATCCGGTGGCAAGTGAGATTTATTATGGTTTGTTTGCCTTGCAGCACCGGGGGCAGGAGAGCTGTGGCATTGCGGTCAGCGATACCAAAGGGCCAAAAGGGAAGGTTTATGTTCACAAAGGGATGGGGTTATGCAATGAGACGTTTACCCCGGAGATCCTGGAAGGGCTTTATGGGAATATCGGAGTTGGACATGTCCGTTATTCCACAGCTGGTAGCAGCACTCTAGAAAATGCGCAACCCCTGGTGCTCAATTATGTAAAGGGTACCTTAGCACTGGCTCATAATGGTAATCTGGTCAATGCGCCTGCGTTGCGTCGGGAGCTGGAATACAATGGGGCTATCTTTCAGACCACAATTGACTCCGAGGTGATCGCTTATCACATTGCCCGTGAGAGAGTTCGCACGGCCAACGTAGAGTGCGCGGTAGCTAATGCGATGAAAAAGTTGTCTGGCGCTTACGCATTGGTGATAGCTAGTCCCCGCAAATTGATCGGTGTTCGAGATCCTTTCGGTTTTAAGCCGCTCTGCATTGGAAAAAAGGAAAATGCCTGGATTCTGGTATCGGAAAGTTGTGCTTTGGACACGCTGGGAGCTGTATTTGTCCGAGATGTGGAACCAGGAGAGATTGTTACGATCAACAAAGACGGCATTCACTCTGATAAGACCATGTGTCTGGCAAATCGGCAGAAGCAGGCGCGATGTGTGTTTGAATATATTTATTTTGCACGACCGGATAGTGTGTTTGACGGGGTTAGCGTCTACCATTCCCGCATTTATGCCGGCCGTTGTCTGGCGAAAGACTCACCAGTGGAGGCGGATCTGGTAGTAGGAGTTCCGGAGTCGGGAAATGCAGCAGCGTTGGGCTATTCCATGGAATCCGGGATTCCCTATGGTACGGCATTTGTAAAAAACACTTATGTGGGCCGTACCTTTATCAAGCCCCGACAAAGCAGCCGAATATCTGCTGTACGGGTCAAATTGAACGTTCTGAAAGAGGCAGTGGCGGGGAAGCGGGTAATTATGATCGATGATTCGATTGTTCGCGGTACTACCAGTCATCAGATTGTCCGGATGCTGCGGGAGGCGGGGGCCAGGGAAGTGCATGTCAAAGCCAGTGCGCCGCCGTTTTTGCATCCCTGCTATTTTGGAACAGATATTCCCAGTGAAGATCAATTGATTGCACATGGCAGAACCGTGGAGGAGATTTGCCGCCTGTTGGGTGCAGATACGCTCTCTTATCTGCGGCCAGAGCGTTTGACAGAGTTATCGAAGGGTCTGCCGATCTGTACGGCCTGTTTTACTGGTGAATATCCAATTACGCCCCCTGCAGAAGATATCCGCGGGGATTATATAAAATAATGGAGGATACTATGTACAATAAATATCAAAGCCCTCTGTCTGAACGCTATGCCAGCGAGGAGATGCAGTATCTCTTTTCTCCGGATAAAAAGTTTAAAACCTGGCGGAAACTGTGGATTGCCCTGGCAGAGACAGAAAAGGAGCTGGGATTGCCTATCACGCAAGAGCAAATCGATGAGTTGAAAGCCAACGCAGAAGACATTAACTATGAGGTGGCCAAAGAGCGCGAACGTCTGGTGCGTCACGATGTGATGTCCCATGTGTTTGCTTATGGGCAGCAGTGTCCAAAGGCGAAAGGAATCATTCATCTGGGAGCTACCTCATGCTATGTGGGAGACAATACGGATATTATTATCATGACAGAGGCGCTGCGTCTGATACGCCGCAAATTGCTCAATGTGATGGCAGAATTGGCCAAATTTGCGGAAAACTACAAGAATCAGCCGACGTTGGCTTTTACTCATTTTCAGCCGGCACAACCGACGACGGTGGGAAAGCGGGCAACCTTGTGGTTACAGGAGCTGTGTCTGGATTTAGAAGACTTAGATCATGTGCTTGGTTCTATGCGGCTGCTGGGGTCTAAGGGCACTACTGGCACACAAGCGAGTTTTTTAGAGCTGTTTGAAGGGGATCATGGGAAATGCCGTCAGGCAGATCAGATGATTGCTGAAAAAATGGGATTCCAGGATTGTTATCCCGTATCAGGACAGACGTATTCTCGAAAAGTAGATACTCGGGTAGTCAATGTGCTGGCAGGAATCGCTCAGAGCGCGCATAAATTCTCGAATGATATTCGGCTCCTTCAGCATCTAAAAGAGGTGGAAGAACCTTTTGAAAAGAACCAGATAGGTTCGTCTGCTATGGCCTATAAGCGCAATCCCATGCGGAGTGAACGGATTGCGTCTCTTTCGAACTATGTGATGAGTGATGTGATCAATCCGATGTTGGTGGCATCAACTCAGTGGTTTGAGCGAACCTTGGACGATTCTGCCAATAAACGTCTCAGCATTCCGGAAGGTTTTTTGGCAGTGGACGGCATTTTGGATCTGTATTTGAATGTTGTGGATGGATTGGTTGTTTATCCCAAAGTGATCGAGAAGCATTTTATGGCTGAACTGCCGTTTATGGCCACGGAAAATATTATGATGGATGCTGTGAAGGCTGGCGGCGATCGCCAGGAACTGCATGAACAGATCCGTCGGTTGTCTATGGAAGCCGGGCGTAATGTCAAAGAAAAGGGATTGGATAACAATTTGTTAGAGTTGATCGCTGCGGAACCAGCTTTCGGTCTTTCCCTGGAAGAATTGCAGAGATGTATGGAGCCATCCCGCTATGTAGGACGGGCGCCACAACAGGTAGAGGAATTTTTGACTGAGGTGGTGTGGCCGATTCTCGACAGAAACCGGGAACTTCTGGGGATGAAGGCGGAGATTCATGTATAATGATGAAGGAGACGAATGATGTCAAAAGCAGATGTGGTAATCGGATGTTTTTATGGGGATGAGGGAAAAGGAAAAGTGATTGATTATCTGGCGGCGGACGCAGATATTGCTGTGCGTGC
>ERZ808046.1102-NODE-1102-length-13991-cov-3.884145_pt1 | contig 13991 bp, 13 predicted proteins | sample MGYA00380196_ERZ808046 | MGnify/ENA primary metagenome ERZ808046 (study PRJEB31490, sample SAMN06133421) | mouse gut metagenome | isolation source: Z6_2 | host: mice | place: China: Chengdu | collected 2015-05 ...
GAACTCACGACCGCTGCGGCACGACTGTCGAGCCGTTGATTAAGCAGCAGTGGTTTGTCAAGATGGAAGAACTTGCAAAACCGGCGATCGAAGCATTAAAAACAGGAGAACTGAAATTCGTGCCGGAGCGTTTTGACAAAATTTATCTTCACTGGCTGGAAAATATCAAAGACTGGTGCATCTCCCGTCAGATTTGGTGGGGACACAGGATTCCGGCGTATTACTGTGATGAGTGCGGTGAGTTTGTCGTAGCAAGAGAGATGCCGGAAAAGTGCCCGCATTGTGGATGTACACATTTTACACAGGATGAGGATACATTGGATACATGGTTCAGTTCCGCCCTGTGGCCGTTTTCCACACTTGGATGGCCGGAGAAGACAGAAGATTTGGATTACTTCTATCCGACAGACGTACTTGTAACCGGGTATGACATTATCTTCTTCTGGGTAATCCGTATGGTATTCTCAGGTCTGGAGCATACAAAGAAATCACCGTTCCATACGGTATTGATTCATGGTCTGGTGCGTGACTCTCAGGGGCGTAAGATGAGTAAATCTCTTGGAAATGGAATTGACCCGCTGGAAATCATCGATCAGTACGGAGCAGATGCGCTCCGCCTGACACTGGTAACCGGAAATGCACCGGGTAACGATATGCGTTTTTATCATGAGCGTGTGGAAGCAAGCCGTAACTTTGCAAATAAAGTATGGAATGCGTCACGTTTCATTATGATGAATATGGAAGAAAATGTGATTGCAGAGCCGAATCACAAGCTGCTCACTGCGGCAGATAAGTGGATCCTGTCTAAGGTAAATACACTGGCGAAAGACGTCACAGAGAATATGGATAAGTTTGAATTGGGAATTGCCGTACAGAAGGTTTACGATTTTGTATGGGATGAGTTCTGTGACTGGTATGTGGAGCTGGCAAAATACCGTATTTACCATGCGAAGGAGAAGCCGGAGGAGGCAGACTGTGCACTTTGGGTATTGAAGACGGTTCTTGGCAATGCGTTGAAGCTGCTCCACCCGTTCATGCCGTTTATTACAGAGGAGATTTATGGTGCGCTGGTACCGGAAGAAGAATCACTTATGATGTCCTCTTGGCCGGCATACAAAGGTGAGTGGGATTTTGCGGCAGATGAAGCATTGCTTGAGCATGTGAAGGAGATGACAAGAGGCATCCGCAATATGCGCGCGGAGATGAACGTGCCGAACAACCGCCGGACAAAGGTATTTGTAATCAGCGAAGATAAGGTGCTGCTGGATGGCGTGGAGAGGCTTAAGGATTCTGTAATGCCGCTGATGCTGGCAAATGAAATCATTGTGAATACTGAGAAGAAGGATGTTGCTGAGGATGCGGTCTCTATCGTAGTTCCAGGAGCATCGGTCTATCTTCCTCTGGAGGATCTTGTAGATTTCGAGCAGGAGATGGAGCGGCTGAAAAAGGAAGAGGAAAAACTAACAAAGGAAATTGCACGGGCAGAGGGGATGCTTTCTAACGAGCGGTTTACCAGCAAGGCTCCTGCTGCGAAGGTACAGGAAGAAAAGGAGAAGCTGGAGAAGTATACACAGATGCTCTCTCAGGTTCAGGAGCGGATAGAAGGGCTGAAAAAGTAAAGAAAAGGCAACAGTCCGGCGGACTGTTTTGAGTTACAGGTCAGCTTGTCTGAGCTGTTACAAGAAAAGAGGTTATGGATGAAACATTTTTCTATAAAGAAACCCGATATAAAAGGTTTCTTTCAGAAAATCAGACATTTGGATAAAGAGGATGTGAAAGCTTATTGGGCAGCGCAGAAAGACAGACGTGAACGGATTCTTAAGGAGCGTAGGAACAGCCGGTTTGCGAGAAAGATGCAGCCGGTGTATAAGGTGATGAACCTGATTTCTCCGCTGCTTCACTTCCTGCTTTCCTGTGTGCTTAACTTTGGGATTGAGATTATTTCCCGTCATTCCTTGTTTGAAGCATGGGAGTATATGATTGGGACGCCTTTGGTATTTTTGTTCAATTCGTTTTTGATAACAGTTACATTTTCAATCGTGTATCTTGTACGGCGGCGGGTATTTACGAGGATTCTGCTGAGTGTATTTTGGCTGTTTTTGGGAACTTGTAACGGGTATCTGTTATTGAAGCGTGTCACGCCGTTTAATGCGCAAGATTTGAAAGTGCTGTCAGATGCGCTTTCACTGACGGGCAATTATTTTAGTCCGCTGGAACTGACTCTGCTGATTGTCGGAATTGCGGCAGTGGTAATCTGGATTATTTCCATGTGGAGACGGGGCGGTCAGTATACGGGGAAGGTCCACCGCATTTTGGCACTGATTGGTGTTTTCTTATGGGCGGGAGCCTATGTAGTGCTGACGGATGCCGCGATTGACAAGCGTGTGGTGTCTAACTATTTTGGAAATATTGCTTTTGCTTATGAGGATTATGGATTTCCCTATTGTTTTACTGCAAGTCTGTTTAATACCGGAATTTCTGAACCATCAGGCTACAGTGAAGGAACCATGCGGGAAATTGATAAGGACGGGAGCCTGAATGTGAGCGGGACAGGCAGAAGTGAGGAAGAACTGCCGAATATTATCGTCGTACAGCTGGAATCATATTTTGACCCTACCGAGGTAGAGTGGCTGCAGTTTTCCGAAGATCCGATTCCGAACTTAAGAAAAATGTATCAGGAATATTCATCGGGATATTTCAAGGTTCCGTCTGTCGGGGCAGGGACCGCCAATACAGAATTTGAAGTGCTGACCGGTATGAGCATGCGTTTCTTCGGACCGGGGGAATATCCGTATAAAACATACGGAAAAACAAAGGTGATAGAAAGTGCGGCGTCTGCACTGCGGCAGCTCGGATATGGCGCGGAGGCTCTGCATAACAACGGCGGTAATTTCTACAGCCGCGCCAAGGTGTTTAATAACATGGGATTTGACCATTTTACGAGCAAAGAATTTATGAATATCCTAAGGACTACGCCGAACGGCTGGGCAACGGATGATATCCTTATTCCGAATATCCTGGAATCTATGGATACAACGCAGGGACAGGACTTTGTATTTACCATCAGTGTACAGGGGCACGGAGAATATCCGACAGAGCAGGTGATAGAAAACCCAGACATTACCATCAGCGGTGTGGAGGACGAAGGGATGCGCAATGCGTGGGAATACTATGTCAACCAAGTGCATGAGATGGATAAATTCGCCGGGGACTTGGTTGCAGAGATGGAAAAACGTGGAGAGCCGACAGTTATCGTCTTCTACGGAGACCATCTGCCGACGATGGATTTACAGGCAAAGGATATGAAGAGCAAGTACCTCTATAATACCAATTATGTAATCTGGGATAATATCGGTCTGGAGAAGAAAGACGGCAATTATGCTGCTTATCAGATTATGTCAGAGGTGTTGGAACGCTTGGACATCCATACGGGGACCGTGTTCAATTATCATCAGCAGCGTCATCAGACAAAGGATTACCTGGCGGATCTGGAACTCCTGCAATATGATATTCTTTATGGAAAACAGTATGTGTACGAAGAAAACGGCGCGCCCATCACAGAAGGACATATGCAGATGGGGGTAAAGGACACGTCCATTACAAATCTGATTGAACAGGTGGATGGGACATACAGTATTTATGGAGAGAACTTTACCAAACAGACAAAGATTTATATCAATGAAGAGAAGCAGGCAACGACTTTTTTGAATAACACACGGGTAGATTTGAAAAAGACCGAATTGCAGGATGGAGATATCCTGATTGCGGCTCAGGTAGGTTCCAGTAATACGATATTCCGTACTTCTGCGGAGTATGAATATAAAGACGGCAAACTTATACCTCTTGAGAAAGAAGATTCATATAACAGATCAGCAGAAGGCTGAACTGTCATATAAAATAAAAAGGGAAGAAGAGAAGTAAGTGACATATCAGGAAGCGGCTGCTTATATTTTGAGCATCCCAAAATTTACAAAAAAAAATACACCTGGGCATACGAAGGATTTTCTCCGGTATCTTGGCAATCCCGAGAAAAAGCTGAAAGTAATCCACGTGGCGGGAACAAATGGGAAGGGGTCTGTCTGTGTCTATATGGACGCTATGCTTCGGGCGCAAGGGCGGAGCGTAGGACTTTTCACTTCCCCCCATCTTGTGAAAATGAATGAACGGATTGCCATCGACGGAGATATGGTTTCTGATGAGGTTTTTCTGGATACTTTTGAGACGGTCAGAGAAGCGGTAAGAAGGATGGAAGAGGATTTCCTTCCCCACCCGACTTTCTTTGAGTTTCTGTTCGGTATGGCGGTCACTGCATTTGCCCGGACGGGTGTTGAGTATGCGGTGCTGGAAACGGGACTTGGCGGAAGGCTGGATGCGACAAACTCCGTGGAGAATCCCGTTTGTTCGGTAATCACGTCCATTGGATTTGACCACATGGAACTTCTGGGGGATACGTTGGAAAAAATTGCCGGAGAAAAAGCCGGAATCCTGAAACCTGGCAGCCCCGTCTTTTATGCAGAAGGCGAAGAAGAAAGCAACGGTGTTATTGAGGATACTGCGGAAAGACTTGGGATTCCGTGTAAAAAAATAGGGAAAAATGCGTTCAAAATTCTCGGAATTCAGAATAAACATATTGCATTTTCCTGTATAAATGCGTATTATGAAGATATTATCTGGAAGCTTCACAATACGGGGATTTATCAGGCGGAGAATGCCTGTCTGGCTTTGGAAGTCATGAGACATCTGTTTGGAGAAGAGGGAAATCTCTTTGGATGGCAGAAGGCTCTTGCGCAGGTGGTCTTCAAAGGGCGCATGGAAGAGGTGCTTCCAGAGATTTACATAGACGGCGGGCACAATGTAAGTGCTGTCGAGCGTTTTGCAGAGAGTGTGTCTGCGGCGGACGCAGAAAATCACCGGGCGAAAATGATTTTGTTTTCGGCGGTACGGGATAAGGATTATCATCATATGATTGCATATCTGTGCCAGCATGTGGATGCAGAGCTATATGTAGTCACGCAGATTACGGACAAGCGCGCGGAGGATATTACAAAACTGACGGATATTTTCCGAAGATACACAGACAAGCCGGTCGTCGGAAAGGCGGATCTTGGCGATGCATGGCAATATTTACTTGAAAATCAGAACGGCAGAAGCGTGTACTGTCTGGGGTCTTTGTATCTGGCAGGAATGATTAAGGAACTAATGGAGAAACAATAAGAGTATTGCAGAACGGCGTTATATAAGCCGACGGTCGGAGGAGAATTTGGGATGCTGGATTATGAAGAAGAATTAAAAAAGTTTAAGCCGAGCCTGGAAGTAGAAGATATTGAAGATGCTGTTTATCAAGAAGATCTGTCGGATATGACGGATCTTCTGAAACAGGTGATGGAACAAAGGTAATGTAATCGTTTAGACCGGTCTGTGCATTTGCTGCGCAGACCGTGAGAAAGCAATAAGTAGCAAGGGCATTCGGTGAAACGATATGAATTATATGAAAAAAGTCATCAGCCAGTCTAATCACTGGTATAATGATGGTCTGGGAAAGGCGAAGATCCGGGATATGTCAGGGGCCATTGTATCCCTGCGCCGGAGCCTGCAATATAATAGAGGCAATATTAAGGCAAGGAATCTTCTTGGGCTTGTATATTATGGCCGGGGAGAGGTTGCAGAGGCTCTGGTGGAATGGATTATCAGTAAGAATCTGCAGCCGGCTAAGAATCCGGCAGGCGAATATATTAAGAAAATACAGGATTCGGCCGGCGAACTGGAAGCAATCAACCAGGCAGTGAAGCGGTATAATCAGTGTCTGGCATATTGTGGACAGAACGGGGAAGATATGGCGATCATCCAGCTGAAAAAGGCAGTCGAGATGCATCCGTCATTTTTGAAGGCCTATCAGCTTCTGGCGTTGCTGTATTTACACACGGAACAGTACGCAAAAGCACGGCAGATATTAAAGATTGCGCGGAATCTGGATACGACAAATGAAATAACACTGCGGTATGTGCATGAACTGATGACGGGGCGGGGCAGAAAAACCCCTCGGAAAAGAAAGAAGCGGGAAAAATCCGCAGTTGAGTATAAGCGTGGGAATGAGACGATCATCCAGCCGGCGCAGAATGCGTTAAAGCTTCTGACTGGGAAAATCACCATACTGAATATTGTGATAGGTGTGTTGATCGGAGCGTCTGTGGTCTGGTTTTTAATAGCTCCTGCGGTGGAAGAGACACGGAACAGTAAGATAAATAAACAGATGATAGAATCCAGCGAACGGATTAATGCTCTGGAAGCGCAGGTCAGCGCCCAGACAAGAACGTTGGATCAGTATCGGTCTACGAATGCAGATACAGAGACAGCGGCACAGAATGCGGCTGGTACGGCAGAGAGTTATGAAAATCTGATGTCTGCGTACGATCAATATAGAACGGGAGATTATTCAGAGGAATTGCTGGCGGATACTTTGCTGAATATCAATCGTAATTCTCTTGGAGACACCGGGCAGGCGCGGTTTGATGAAATGACGGCGGCCGTGTATCCGGCAGCATGTCAGGTTCGGTATAATGCGGGCATGGAATCCTTTAATGTGGCAAATTACGAATATGCAATCAACAATCTGTTACAATTAGTCCGCATGGATGAATCTTATAACTCTGGAGAAGCGCTTTTGAATCTGGGACTTTCTTATTTAAGAAGCGGAGATAACCAGTCGGCAACAACGTATCTGACAAGATGTAATGAGTTGTTTCCGAATACGGATTTTGCCAATCAGGCAAAGGCCGGTTTGGAGGAGATTGCGCAGGCAAATGCTGCAGAAGGTGCAGACGGGGCATAATAAATAGCAACAGTTCAGGCAGGTCGGTGCATTTTCTGCACAGACCGTGAGAAAGATTACGAAAGAGAAGGACAGGATCAAAGAAAGAATTGTCTTTCTCTTTTTTTGTTGCCAGGTATGCGTCAAAACAGTCCGGAGGACTGTTTTGCGCTTAAATATAAAAAGCGAGGAGGAGTATCATGAAATATCAGGTACAGGAGAATTGTCTCACAATTTTTCTGCCCAAAGAGGTGGACCATCACCATGCGGAGGAAATCCGAAAGAATGCAGATATGGTGATTGAACGAAATCACATCAAATATGTGATTTTTGATTTTGACAAGACGGAGTTTATGGACAGTTCAGGAATTGGGGCGATTATGGGGCGCTACCGGATCATCCGTCTCATAGGCGGGGAAGTCTGGGCGGTGCATACAAATCCGCGAATTAAGAAAGTCCTGACATTGTCGGGGGTGACCAAAATAATGCAGATATATGAGGAGGAACAGGAATGAAGAACACCAATGAAATGGAAATGGTTTTTGACAGCCGTTCGGAAAACGAACGGTTTGCCCGTGTGGCAGTAGCAGCTTTTATGACACAGTTAAATCCGACGATTGAAGAAGTATCGGACGTAAAAACAGCAGTTTCCGAGGCTGTGACCAATGCAATCATCCATGGATATGAAAATGAACTGCATAAGGTGGGTGTATCCTGCAGAATCGAGGATAATCTGTTTATAGTACATATCAAGGATACAGGACGGGGCATTGAAGATGTAGAACTGGCGATGCAGCCCATGTATACAACAAAACCGGAAATGGACCGCTCAGGAATGGGGTTTGCATTTATGGAGGCTTTCATGGATAAGGTGGAGGTGGAATCTGCTCCGGGGATAGGAACGACAGTCAAAATGCAGAAAACAATCGGAAAAGGAAGGAATCTATGGACCACACAATCGCTTTGATCAAACGTGCGCACGAGGGAGATAAAGAGGCGAGAGAACGGTTAGTAGAAGAAAATGTAGGGCTGATCTGGTGCGTAGTGAAAAGATTTACGGGGCGGGGAACAGATATGGAAGATCTGTTCCAGATAGGAAGTATCGGACTTTTGAAGGCGATTGATAAATTTGACCTGACCTATGATGTAAAATTTTCCACATATGCAGTGCCTATGATCAGCGGAGAGATTAAACGCTTTCTGAGGGATGACGGTATGATTAAAGTCAGCCGTTCTTTAAAAGAACTGTCTTATAAAACATTTCTTGCGAGAGAAGAACTGATCCATCAATATGGCAGAGAACCTACATTAGAAGAACTTTCTGAAAAACTACAGGTGGATAAGGAGGAGATTGTCCAGGCGATGGAAGCGGGCAGCGAGGTGGAATCCATTTATAAGGTCATTCATCCGAGCGAGGGACAGGAAATTCTATTGATGGACAAGCTGGAGGAAGAAGAGCGTCAGGAGGAAAAAATCTTAAACCATATGATGTTAAAACAGCTTTTGGAAACGCTGGACAAAGACGAAAGACAATTAATATATCTGAGGTATTTTCAGAACCAGACCCAGTCGGCAGTTGGAAAAATGCTTGGTATTTCACAGGTGCAGGTATCCAGATTGGAGAAGCGGATTATAGAAAATCTAAGGAAGCTGGGGTCGTAAATAAAATGTTGGATAAAAACAGTAATGATAAGTATATTCTGCCCGAAAATCCAGATACTAACTCAAACAGGAATAAAAATATACGCTCTGCGAGAGCGAGAATTTTGAAAGGGTTAGGTGAGGATATGGATGAAGGAAGAAGAAAAGTCCGCGTCTGCCTGGTGACAATTGTACTGGCTGCGGTGGTTATCGGAAGTGCGTATTATTGGTACAGCAGCGGCGAGCAGTTTCCAGACAGCGAGGGCACATTGATCCGGCAGCAGGAGGAAATCCATTATGCCGTCTAGTCAGGATACACTTTATATCAAAGGTGAGCGGGACGTTGAGGTGACGAAAACAGAGGTGACGCTCGGAGATATCCTGAACTTTGAATGCAGCAACAAAGCAGTGGTTCCGAAGGTCAAGACAATGAAAATCTTGAAAATACCGGACAATGGAAAACAGCAGCGGTTTGTGATTTCTATTTTGAAAATCATTGCCTGTATTCATGAACAGTATCCAAATCTGGATATTCAGAATTTGGGAGAGACAGATATCATCATCACATATGAGAATCAGAAAACGCCTGGAAAACTGACCCATATTTTAAAGACTGCTTTTGTTGTGGCTCTGACCTTTTGCGGAGCGGCGTTTTCGATTATGGCATTTAACAATGATATATCTGTGACGAAATTGTTTTCTCAGATATACGAGATGATGACCGGGGTAAAGAGCAGCGGATTCACTATTCTGGAAATCAGCTATTCCATTGGCATTGCAATCGGGATCCTTGTATTCTTTAATCATTTTGGAAAGAAACGGTTTACAGTGGATCCGACACCGCTGGAAGTGCAGATGCGTCTTTATGAAAATGATATTCAGACCACTCTGGTAGAGGATGCATCCAGAAGAAAGGAGGAGCTGGATGTGGGTAAATCAAATACTATTGGCACTTATCGGTCTTAGTTCAGGTGTGGCAGTTGCAGGAGGTTTGTTTGCATTTATCGTGGAACTGGGTGTGATTGCAGATCTTGCAGACCGGACTCATACAGCGGACCATATTCTGCTTTACGAGGACAGTACGGCGCTTGGGGGAATTGCGGGAACACTTATGCTGCTGTTTCACATCCAGCTTCCGTTTGTAAGCTGGATTATGCCCATTTTCGGACTCCTGGCAGGAATCTTTGTGGGCTGCTGGTCCATGGCGCTGGCAGAAATTTTGAATGTTTTTCCGATTTTTATCCGGAGAGTAAAAATTGTACGGTATATTTCTGCATTTGTAATCAGTATGGCAGTAGGAAGAGGAATCGGAGCACTGGTATTTTTCTTCCAAGGCTGGTGAAAAATATGAAAAACATCTCCAGGGGAGTCAAGGTTTTAGACTTTTCTCATGGAGATGTTTTTAAAGGTCTTACTACCGTAATTTGCCAGAGCCGCCCTCATCCCCCTCTTCACCCCTTTACCTGCTGTGAGAACAATTCCTTGTATTCCTTTGGGGACATTCCGAATTCTTTTTTGAATGCCCGGAAAAAGCTGGAGTAATCTTTGAACCCGTACATCAGATAAATACTGCTGATATTTCCCTGTGCCAGAATTGCGTCACGGCAGAGAGAAAGACGTTTCTTTGTAATAAACTGATGAACGGGCAATCCCATATTCTCTTTAAATACATGGGCAATATGATATTTGCTTACATAAAACTGCTGCGCCAAATGTTCCAAAGAAAGTTCTTCATCCAGGTGGTTCTCGATAAAGTGGATCAGATTCTGATATAAATGCTCTTCTTCATGCGGAGATTTCGGGTGCTCTGCCTCATATACCGTGCGGTTCAGATATAGAATCAGATCATTGACGCAAAGAGAAACCTTAGCATCCCGTCCAAAGCGGTTGGAGTGGATTTCCTCAATCAGACGGAAAACTTTGGACTGGAGAGAATTAAAGGCAATGATATCATAGTGGAAAAGATATCGTTTCTGAACAAGGGCATGCTGCATCAGATAGACATAGTCCGGGGAAATCTGAAGAAGGTCATTGCAGTAATCCTTACTGATCCAGAATACAAACCGCCGATAAGGCGCGGCCGTGTCATGCAGGTTGGCATAGTGGTGTACATTCGGCGGAATGACAACCACATCTCCCGGTTTGAGTGGATGGATATCTCCTTCAATATTCATTGAAACATTTCCTTCCAGAAAAAAATAAAATTCGTAATAATTATGGGTGTGGCTGTCCACATTATAATAATAACGGTTCTGATAAGTATCATTATAGTAGTAAATTTCAAAATCTCTGGACAACATATTCTGCCGTGTGCTGAACTTGGTTTGAAGATTTTTTTTCATATGGATTGCCGCTCCTTTGTATAGTCTGGGGCTTTTGGCTCCGGTATCTTTATAATACACAGAAACCGCAAGTTTTGCAATATATACAACAATTTCATCAATTGGTTTTTTTTATGGTGTAAACTATAATAAGCATAACAAATCAATCAACCCTTAAGAAAGAGAGGAAAAAGCCTTATGGAAATGACATTGAGATGGTATGGAGCTAAATTCGATACAGTGACACTGAAGCAGATTCGCCAGATTCCGGGTGTGACAGGAGTTATCACGACACTGTATGACACCGAGCCGGGAGAGGTGTGGAGCCGTGAACGCATCCGTGCAATGAAAGAGGAGGTAGAGGCGGCAGGACTGAATCTGTCCGGTATCGAGAGTGTAAACATTCACGATGCGATCAAGACAGGCGCACCGGAGAGAGAGCAGTATATTGCAAATTATATCGAGACACTTGAAAATCTTGGCAAAGAAGATATTCATCTCGTATGTTACAATTTTATGCCGGTATTTGACTGGACACGTACAGAGCTTGCGCGCGTAAGACCCGATGGTTCTACCGTACTTGCTTACACACAGGAAGCGGTAGATGCGATCGATCCGGAGAAAATGTTTGAATCCATCGCAGGAGATATGAACGGAACTGTCATGCCGGGCTGGGAGCCGGAGCGTATGGCAAAGGTAAAAGACCTTTTCGAGATGTACAAAGACATTGATGATGAGAAATTATTCGAGAACCTGAAATACTTCCTCGAGAAGATTATGCCGGTTTGTGATAAGTACGATATCAACATGGCAATTCATCCGGACGATCCGGCATGGAGCGTATTCGGACTTCCGAGAATCATCATCAACAAGGAAAACATTCACCGCATGATGAACATGGTAGACAACCCGCACAACGGTGTTACATTCTGTTCAGGTTCTTACGGAACAAACCTGGAAAATGATCTGCCGGATATGATCCGTTCCCTGAAGGGCAGAATCCATTTCGCACACGTGCGTAACCTGAAGTTCATCACACCGACGAACTTTGAGGAAGCAGCACATCTGTCAAGTGACGGAACATTTGATATGTACGAGATTATGAAGGCTCTGTATGATATCGGATTTGACGGACCGATCCGTCCTGACCACGGACGTATGATATGGGATGAAGTTGCAATGCCGGGATACGGCCTGTACGACAGAGCGCTTGGAGCAACGTATCTGAACGGACTCTGGGAGGCAATTGACAAAGCTACAACTCGTGGAATCTAAGAAAAACATATATTTAATTTAGAAAGGAGCATCCTAAGATATGAAATTAAATTTACGGGGAATCGCAGACAGAGCACAGTGGGAAGCAAAAGGCTACAAACTGCCGCAGTACGATATGGAAAAAATGATTGCGGCAACAAAAGAAAAACCGTTCTGGATTCATTTTGGAGCGGGAAACCTCTTCCGTGCGTTTCATGCGAATGTAGTGCAGAATATGCTGAACGACGGAACTCTTGACAGAGGCTTGATTGTTGCAGAGGGATTTGACTATGAAATCGTTGAGAAAATGTATGCACCTCATGATAACCTCGGAATCGCTGCTACATTAAAAGCAGACGGTACGATCGAGAAAACGGTTGTGGGAAGTGTTGCAGAATCTCTTCCGCTGGATTCAGCAAATGCGGCGGCTTATGGAAGACTGAAAGAGATTTTTGCAAACAGATCTCTCCAGATGGCTACATTTACGATTACAGAGAAGGGTTACAGTCTGGTGAACGGACGCGGTGAGCAGCTTCCGGATGTAACGGCAGACTTTGCAGCAGGTCCGGAAAAACCGGCGAGCTACATGGGAAAAGTGACTTCTCTTTTGTATGCGAGATATAAAGCAGGAGAACTTCCGCTGGCAATGGTCAGTACAGACAACTGTTCCCACAACGGAGACAAGCTGTATGCGGCAGTCTCAGCATTTGCAAAGGCGTGGGCAGAAAACGGAAAGGCAGAGCGGGGATTTGTAGATTATATAGATTCTGATAAGGTTTCCTTCACATGGAGTATGATCGATAAGATTACACCAAGACCGGATGCTTCCGTAGAGAAGATCCTTTTGGAAGACGGTGTAGAAGAGCTGGAACCGGTCATCACTTCTAAGAATACCTACGTTGCGCCGTTTGTCAATGCAGAAGAGACGGAGTATCTTGTAATCGAGGACGATTTCCCGAACGGACGTCCGGATCTGACAAAGGGCGGTCTGATGTTCACGGACAGAGAGACAGTAGACAAGGTGGAGAAGATGAAAGTTTGTACCTGCCTGAACCCGCTTCATACATGTCTTGCAATATACGGATGTCTTCTGGGATATCACAAAATTTCTGATGAAATGAATGATACAGAGCTGAAAAAGCTGGTTGAGACGGTCGGATATGTGGAAGGACTTCCGGTAGTAGTAAATCCGGGAATCCTTGATCCGAAGGAGTTCATTGACACAGTGCTGAATGTGCGTGTGCCGAATCCGTTCATGCCGGATACCCCACAGAGAATCGCAACAGATACTTCACAGAAGCTGGCAATCCGTTTCGGTGAGACAATCAAGGCTTATGCAGAATCTGATGAACTGAATGTTGCCTCCTTAAAACTAATTCCGCTTGTATTTGCAGGATGGCTGCGTTACCTGATGGCAGTGGACGATGAGGGAAATGCGTTTGAACTTAGCCCGGATCCGCTTCTGGATACTGTGTGTCCTTACGTTGCAGGCTTTAAGCTCGGCGAAGTGGGAGATACTGCTGAAATCGAAGCAGCGCTGAAGCCGGTTCTGGAAAATGCAGATATCTTTGGTGTAAATCTGTACGAAGTAGGAATGGCTGAGACTGTATGCGGTTACTTCAAGGAACTGACTGCAGGCATGGGAGCTGTTCGTGAGACATTAAAGAAATACGTGTAGATAACTTAAGAAATAATTTTACAAAAAAATATTAAGGAACTGACCGGAAGGGCAGGTTTGAACAGGGGACTGTAGTGACAGTCCCCTGTTTTTCTTTTCTCAAAAAGTCGGATTTTTGCAGGCAGGTATTCTATTAATTACGTGTGAATCAAAAATGCAAATTGATATAATGTGTTTATCAGAAGAAATATGTTGAGAGAAAGAAGAGAGGTAAAAGAGATGTTTGACAAGGAAAAAGTAAAACTTGGTATCGCGCCGATTGCATGGACAAATGATGATATGCCGGATC
>ERZ808046.1103-NODE-1103-length-13973-cov-3.498921_pt1 | contig 13973 bp, 8 predicted proteins | sample MGYA00380196_ERZ808046 | MGnify/ENA primary metagenome ERZ808046 (study PRJEB31490, sample SAMN06133421) | mouse gut metagenome | isolation source: Z6_2 | host: mice | place: China: Chengdu | collected 2015-05 ...
GGATCGCTGACATAGCCACTTAGATCCACCACATTTGTATCAAAAATCACAAGTTTTGTATCCAGCATGGGCAGTTTTGCAAAAATTCCCGCCATAACCGCGCTGTGGATCACAGAATCCAGCATGGACCCGCTCTCGTCCACACAGATAATGACCCGCCATGTATTGTACTTCTTCATCCGGGAGCTGAAGTAAACCTGCTTTAAAATAAGCTGCTCCTGCTCTTTGTCGTAATTTTTCAGATTCATCCGTATGGTCTTTTTGACATCCAGATTCCTTGCACAGCGCACCGGACTGCTGATATTCCTGTTCAGCTTTCCGAAAAAGGAGGTCTTTAATTCCTGTTCCAGCTTCCTTGTCAGCTCCGCGGCCACCTTGCGCACAAGCTCCCTTGCCACCTGAAGGACCTCCCCCTTCATCATATGTTTTAAGCTTAATATAGTCTTGAGCAGTTCTTTATTGGGCTCCAGCTTCTTAAGCACCTCGGGGTCAGTGAGCAGTTCGGTCATCTGGTACTTCTCAAGGGCATGGCGCTCCATAATTTCCACAGTCTGTCTGGGAAACAGCTTCTTGATCTTCAAAAGCCAGTCAGGGACCGTGAGAGCGGAATCCCCGCTTCCCCCGCCGCGCTCCTTTCTGATATCCTGGTCTTCCCCGTACTCCCTTTCGTACAGATAGTCAAGAACCTGCTCCATATCCATAAACTTAAGGCCATCCCCGGAAAAAGAAATCTGCTCTGCCGCATACTTTCCAAGTACAAGCCTCCATCGGTTTAAAATCTCCTGTTCGTCCATGTTGACAGCTCTGCTCCTTCCTATGTCCTGCAGCCATTCATTTCTACCATTTCCTATAACCAAAAAATGCCGAAACCTCTTTTCATCCTTCTTTTCCCACTAAAAGGGTTTCCGTAGAATGTGTGAAGCATCGACATAATGACCATAACCTTTACTCCCTGCAGATTTATTTATTCCGGCTTTGCATTCTCCACCTTACCGGGGCAGGAATTAATCCTGTCCCGGCAAAGAGACGTTTTCCCGAACCGCTAATTGCTGTACTGGGACACGTTGGTACTATCTACTTTTTCAAAGGGAACCCAGACGTATTTTCCATCCTCACTGACACCCTCCAGTGAATCGGCAGACTCGCCCCGGGCAAACCGGATCGCCGCTTTTACCGCCGCTTCTCCCTGACCGGAGCCGGACTGGCAGACGGTAAATGCCATCTCTTTGTTCTTGATTGCAGCGCATCCGTCAGCAGTCGCATCCACCCCCAAAACCGGAAGGGCTGCTAAATCAATGCCTGCTTCTTTGCACGCCTCAATCACGCCAAGTGCCATAGAATCATTCTCACAAAGCACACAGTCCACCGGTGACCCGGTTCTTAAAAATATTTCAAACAGATGCTTTGCCAGATCCTGATCCCAGTCAGCATAATCCTCAAATACGTAATTGACTGTCATTCCGCTGTTCTCTAATGTCTGTTTTACCCCTTTGGTTCTCCCGTCCGTGGCTGAATGAGCCTTTTCACCCTTTAACAATACCACATTGATCTCCTTGCGGCCTGCCAGTTTATCCAGCACATATTCCGCCTGAAACTGCCCGGCTACATATTCGTCAGAGCCGGCATAGATGTATTTCCCTTCTTTTAACTGCTTTTCATCCGGGCAGCTATTGATAAAAACAATCGGTATATCCCCCGCACTGGCCTTCAGCTCCACAACCGTCTCCGCAGATACCGGACTGCAGAGAATCACGTCATAGCCCTCCTTCTGTGCCTCTTTCAGATAATTCACCTGGTTTTCAATAGAGCCCTCTGCATCCTTAAAATCAAACTGCACACCTTCCGCCGCAGCGGTGTCCCTGGCCGCCGCAACAAGGGTCTCCCGGAAGCTGTCCATCTGGTTTAGGACAAGAAGAATTCTTATGTCTTTATTTGAATCGGCGCCGCTCTTACTCCCACAGCCGGAAAGCGCCAGCATTCCCAGCATCACCATGCCCAACAGTATTCCCAGCCTTTTTCTCATACTTTATCCTCCCTGTCCAACCCGGACATGTCAACCCTGAACATGTTCACCTGATCTGCCAGCTCTTCTGCCGACTCTGTCAGCTCTTTTGCTCCTTCCGCAACCGTCTCACTGTTTCCTGTGATTCTGTGTGCCTGCTCTACCATGGTAGTTGATGTAGCCAGAATCTCTTCAGAGCTTGCCGCCTGTTCTTCCGAGATTGCCGCCACATTGATGGCAACATGGTCTACCTGCTCCACCTTTTCAATCATCTGCTGTACCAGATTGTTGACCTCGCCAATATTATCGAAGATCACATCAAATGTCTGTAAAGCATTGTGCACCAGTCCGCTGCTGCTGTGGATGCTGCCTACACTGTCGCCTGCCTGGCTGACTGCATCCTTTACAAGGACAATGATCTCAGAAATCAGACTCTCAATATTATGTACGGAATTTGAGCTGGTCTGGGCAAGTTTTCCGATTTCTGTTGCGACCACCGCAAAGCCCCTTCCTGCCTCTCCAGCCCGGGCCGCCTCAATGGAAGCATTTAATGACAGAAGATTCGTCTCATCCGCAATATCGCTGATCACACCTGCTATATCCGTAATTTCCTCGGATGCCTTCCCTACCTTGTCGATTGCCTGTTGGAGCTTCATCATCGATTCATTGATACTCTGCATCGCTGCGCCAACATTCTGCATGTCTGCTTTTCCCTGACGGGAAACCTCCACCGTCGCTTTCACCTTAAGGTCTACCTGACCGCCATCCTCTTTGGTATCCGCCACCACGGATGCAAGGGTGGTGGCATTTTCCGCGATCTCATTCACCGAAATCGAGAGCTGTTCTACCGTCTTGTTCAGCTCCTGCATGGATTCGCTCTGCATTCTGGAGGCGTTATACATTTCGCCAGAAACACCATTGCTGTTGTCTGCCTGAACATGCAGTTTATCAGAAACACCATGAATGGACAAGATCATCCCGCGCATGGACTGGATAAACCCTTCCACCCCACGGCTCATCACACCGATCTCATCATTGCTCTTTGTTGTTACATGAACCGTAAAATCACCATCCGTCATTGCCGTAATGATTCGTGTTAATTCTTTGACCGGCCTGATCACTACCTGAACGACGCGCTCAATCAAAATGGCAAGCAACAGCAGCGATACCAGCCCAATGGCAATCATAAGGATTCTGACACCATTAATATCCGCATAGATCGTTTCTGTAGGAATATAGGAGACCAGGATCCAGTCCGTTCCTTGTATTTCTGTAAATGCCGTCATCCGGTCATCTATTTCCGTCATCCGGTAATCATGCTGTCCAAGTTTTTCGTCCACATCCCGCATAAATGCATCCCCGGCCTCCGCAAGCCTTTTGGAAATCAGACTGTTATCCCGGTGGGCAAGAATCGTGCCGTCCTTGGAATTGACCAGAAATGCCTGGGCATCCTCCATCTCAATAAAACTGTTTACGATGATACTAATGCGCTGCAATGACAGGTCTGCTGAAATGACCTTCAACGTATCAGAATCGTCATCCAAAATACCAGAGGCGCTGACAAGCGCTTCGCCATTTTCATCTGTATAGGCATCTGTAAATGCCATATTCAGTCTCGTGATGCCATCCTGATACCACACGGATTCCAGCAGACCACTCTCTGTCTTGTCCGAGCCTGCCGCTTTCATAAGCTTTCCGTTTTCATCCGCCACATACAGCCCTTCCGGATAATTATCGTTGAATTGATAATAACTATCCAGTATGCGCTGCAGAGCCGCTTCGTCCGGGTTCGTCCCCTCAACCGCCTGCTTTACGGTCTGGAAAGCGGACAAATTCTCGTCCAGCCATGACTCGATCTCATTGGCCTGATTTGCAATGGACGAGCTTAACAGATTCTGTGAATATTCTGTAATAATATTCTTGGAGATCTGGTAAGAGGTCGCAGCAATAACCAATACCATGACTGCAACTACCGGCAGTATCGTCCCTAATAACTTCACCTTAATAGGAAACATCTTCTTTTTTTCTTTTTTCCCCATTCGTCATTCTTCCTCCTGTAATAACCTTGCAGACCTCCTTCAGGCATTGCTTTTTCCCCTATACGATACCGGCGTTTTGCAACTGTCTTCTCATGAAATCTTATACATTTATTATACTCTCCTATTTCAAAACACACAATGAAAAATAGGTATTACAGAGAACTTGGTCTTTGGCTGCTCATGCGCTCCTTCGCATAACAGTCAAGTTCCCGTCCATAGGCATACCAGTCCGGCATAATCTCACTGCGCTGTGTAATATCTTCCCTGGATTTTCCATGGATCCGCGCCGCTGTCTGTGCAATCTTATCGGTTTCGGCTGGGGTAAAATAGGTAAATGCCATGCGGAGCTGTGGGAGAAGCTCCATAAATTCTTCTTCATCCACCTGCCCGAAAAAATGATCCAGCATACCAGTCATGCCGCTACCGATAAATATCAAATCTTTGGCTGTGCCAAAAAGCCCCCGGAAGAAAGCGGCCGTCTGCATGAGCTGCTCTTTCGTGCCTGTCAGATACCCCCGGCAGGTTTTCTCCACCTCCTTTGCACTTTTTCTTCCGCTTCCGTATAGAATTCCGCAGATACAGCCGTTGAGCCCCGGATGAATCCGGGCATCTTCCTGCATCTTGTCAAGAGTCTCGTAATAGCCCTCCCTCTTATTCCCCAAATCCGTGCTTTTTCTGCCTGCAATCCGGTTCAACAGTTTCAGGGCGTCCATGGATTCTTCAAGCTTTTCATCCTTGATCTGTGTCATGGAAGGCAGAAGGCCAATCATTTTCTGCACGCCTGTATCCAGCAGCGCCCCAAACTCCAGCCCAGACCGGTACAGGCTTTCAAGCTCCTCCATCATAGTCAGGGATTTGACAGCGTCCGCAATGGCATAAAAATCCCCCTCCCTGAGAATCAGTTCATGGACCCGGCCATAAACCGTTTCAAGCTGGCCTGTAAGTCCCATCTCAAAAACCTGTGTCAGAAGGCTTGCCGCGCTTCCTGCATTCATCTCCTTCTTTAGCTGTTCCCGCACCAGGCTGGCTGCCGCCTCCTCAATGGTTGCTCCGTGGACAGAGACATCAATAAGCGCTGCCGGGATGCGGGTGCTCCATTTATACTTCCAAATTTCCCGTATCAGATTCAGGTTCTTTTTCAATTGCAGGTTGGGCCCTTTTACCCGCCTTGCAAAAGCAGTATCCAGAAAGAGCATCCGGTGGAAAAAGCGGCTGATATTCCTGTGTTTTATATTGGAAAAAACAGACAATGTCAGTTCCGTCTCCAAGGTGGAATGAACTTTCAGCCCAAAACGTTTACTCTGGGTTTCAAAATCATGGAGAATGGGCGGAACATCTGCCATTTCACACAAACTTCCCGTACCGCTTCCCTGCATCAGCTTACGGAGGATTCTGACCGGCATATCGGAAGCAATGTTATATTCCCCTTTGATATAGGAAGACAAAACCGCATCCAACAGTTCATAGGCTCCCGGCTGGGGCTTTCCCCGCAGGGTGCCGAGCCCCTGGGCCATCTGCCAGGCACAAATTTCATCATAGGTGGAGACCGTCCCCTCCTTTTTCCTTACCTCCTTCCCGGAAGTTGTGAGAAAATCCAGTACAGCCGTTTTGTAAGGTTCCTCACTTTTCCCAAAATCATCCCAGACCTTTTGATAAAACCCGGAAAAAGGCATACCGCTGGCATAGCCGTTGAGTGCGTCCGCCGCTTCCATGGAATAGGGCATCAGATAAACGCTCTGCTCTTTACTGGTCTGCTTTACCGGAAGCCGGAGGGCCGCAGTCTTTGTCTCCTCCCATTTTTCGCCGGAAAGACGCTCTGCCAGAGCCGGTGTGTGGAACCCCCCTGTGACAACTAATATCCTGTTCCACTCCTGTCCTTCCCCGGCCTGCCTTTCTTTGTTCTTTCCTGCTCCGTTCTTCCCGGCCAGCACCCACTGGGCGATTCTTGCGGCCATGTGTTCCTCCCTTGCAAGGCATCCTTCCTCCCTTAAAACATCCGGGGGCGTATTTTCTCTTGCCAGTCTGCAATAGGTAAGGAGGTGGGAAAACCATGTGGCGCTGTCCTCATACAGCCCGTTCAGTTCAAAATATTTTTCCCAGAATTCGTCAAAATTCCGCATCCGGGCCTTTTCGCAAAGCCGCCTTATGTACGCATTCCTTGTAAGGAGATAATCGTCATTGTAATTATTCTTTTCCTCCTCTTTCAACAACCCTTTTCCTTCCCCTGAGGCTGCAAGAATGTCGCCATAGGGCAGGTCAATGAAAGCCGCATTTATCCCTCTTTTGTCCGCTTCCTTCACAGCCAGAAGTTCCGGGGAACAGGCAAGGAACGGATAATAGCATTTATAATGCTCCTTCTCCCCTGCTATTTTTCCTGTTTTGTCATGATAAGAATAATAGATGGCAAAAGGCGCTTTTGTTTCCTCATGGACCATGACCGGAAGCAGGCCGTTGGCATTGTCCGGGCCTTCCACCAGTACGGCCGCAGGCTGGAAATCTTCTATGGTTTTCTTTATATGGAGCGCACAGGCCGGGCTGTGATGCCGGACCGGAAGCAGCATTATTTCAGCCATCTCCTCGCTTCGTAATATTGTTTCCATAATCCACCCTCTTTACTGCTTTTATCCTTGATAACGGTATTGAAATATCCTTTTACTTTCTCCAGATCCTCTTTATTTTCCTTGGATATGGCGCCTACCAGATTCTGGACAAGACACGCCATATCCATATGGCCCTCTTTGTAATAATAGCCTGTCAGCATGGTCTGGTAGTAAACCGATACAGCTTCCGCCGTGCTCATGACCGCCGCCGGTTTGTCGATTCTGTGGCCGTAGGAGGAAATCCCCTCCCGCAGCTCATGATAAGTGGAAGCCAGAAGCTCCGCCACATCCTCATCCGGCTCCATGCTGATACCGCTTTCCCTTGCCAGCTTATCCACTTCATTGATGATGATCTGCTTCTCCAGGGCTGCTTCCCTTACCGGAGATACGGTTTCAAAATTGAACCGCCTTTTCAACGCGCTGCTCATTTCGTTAACACCCTTGTCCCTGGTGTTAGCCGTTCCAATCACATTGAAACCGGGGCGGGCAAACAAAAGCCCTTCATCTCCCAGCTCCGGCACATTCAGTACCTTATCGCTTAATACACTGATCAGACTGTCCTGGATCTCCGCAGGGGTTCTTGTGATTTCCTCAAATCTTGTAAGGATCCCTTTCTCCATTCCCACATAAAGAGGCGACGGAACCAGCGCCTCCCGGCTCGGCCCTTTGGCCAGCAAAAGGGCATAATTCCATGAATATTTGATCATGTCCTCTGTGGTGCCTGCGGTTCCCTGAATGGTGTTCGTGCTGACACCGCTGACTGCCGCCGAGAGCAGTTCCGAAAGCATGGTTTTCGCCGTCCCCGGCTCTCCTACCAGCATCAGTCCCCTGTTCCCTGCCAGCGTAATGATACAGCGCTCTATCAGCGCATCGTTGCCGAAATACTTTTTCTCGATCCTGTATTCCTTTCCCTGATAAACTATGGGCCGGGAACTTCCCAAGATAAAAGTCCTGACCGCCTGTGGGGACATCTGCCAGTTCACGGGCCTGCTGCCTGTGTCTGTGCCTTTTAACGCTTCTAATTCTTCTTTATACCGCACCTCTACCGGCGGCTTCATACTCTCCTGCATATTTCCTCCTATTCCAGTGCCGCTCCCGCCCTTCCAAGTACCTTTTTATTAGTTTTGCCATTTTATCTGTTCGCCCTGAATGAGCGGGTATGTTATCAGGTGTCCGCCCTCCAGATTTTCCTTATACATGTCCACTGCCGTAATCTGGTGGTTATCGTAGGTGGTGTAGTAATAGACTCCCTTGTCTGCGTTGCAACATCCGGTGTAAATCGTATATTCATATTTCCCGTCCTCCACCTCACAGCATCCTCTCTGCTGGTCCACAGAGCCAAGTATATGGAAGAACTGGCTGACGCTTTCATTTTCCGAATCGCCGGAGACTGCATTCATTTTTACAAAAGCAGCTCGCACGAAACGGGACTGGGAGGATAAATCGCCCGGAAGTCCAATGGCTCCCATTCCCCGTCCATAAACGGATAAGGGAAGTTTATCCGAAAAATGATTTTGCGGAGACCTGGTGGATAAATGCATATAATTATTTAGCTGAAACATCTGCTCCTTAAAAGGAGGATTGTTGGTAAGCACTCCTGCCGGATTGTCATAGACCATAATGCCGTCTTTTACGGATTCCACTGTTATGGCTTCCTTCCGGTCTGCAATCAGCCAGTGGAGCTGTGCCGATGGAAGTTTATCGTTAAAGTTTCTGTCTGTAAGATTGATTTTATTAAGAAGATTTTTTGCTTCCTGCACAGTGGCACACTGGCTTAAAATCCAGGGAATGAACTCAAAAGAGGCTACATTTTCTTTCCCTGCTATCTCCCCCTTATAGTCCGCGTTTCCCACAAAATTAAGTCCGACCATGCCAAGTCCTTTTTCATTGACTGCGTCATAATACAGGGGATACTCCCCTTCTATATGCGCTATGCCAATCATTGCATAATGCTTCTCCATAGTCCCCATGAAACTGTACCGGAAAACAAAATTACGCGGCGTCACCGTAATTTCCTCTCCATAAGAAAACTCATAATCCAGTGTACGTCCAAAATAAAAATCTTTCGTCTTATAAGTCGCTGCTGTACACATCATCTGCCTCCTTCATTTTTATTACAATAAACCGGCTCGCCTTGTGGGATGGCGTTTGTTACAATAAGACGCTCCGCAGAGCGGGATGGCGTTTGTTATTACCAACTCTTTTGCAGTTCCATATTCCAGTCCAGCGTGTACGGGTTATCCTCCATCTGGAGCATCATTTCGTACATGCGGCGCCGTTCTTTTGTGGGGGAATCCTCCTTTGTATCCGGGTCGCTCTGCCAGAACTGGTATCCCAGCACATAGCCTTCCATCATTGCATCCCAGGAAGAATACATCTCCTGCAATACCAGCGAATTTTCCAGGGATGCATCCATGGCTTCCTCGTAGGTCATATAGCCGCAGATATAATAAGATGCATATAACTGATTTACCCTGCACAGATCCCATGCCGCCATAGCATCCGCATCCAGACCTTCCTGATGCATCTGGTAGGCAATCAGATAGCGGTATCTGTCGCCTGTCAGACCGGACTTCAAAAGTGCTTTCTTAAATTCCTTCTCATCCAAATCCAAAAGCCCCATTTCGTCCAGCTCCTCCATACACTCCCTGCATGTGCTCCTGTGGCCTTTTTCCTTTAACCGCTCCACTGTTTCCAGCGCTGAATCCCTGTCGCTTACACCCCAGCTCTGTTTTAGCAGATAATCCATTATTTCTATATTTTCCTGAGTAGGTCTGACACCTCCTATCAGCTTCCAGTCCCACCCGTTGCTGTAGGTAAGGGGTGCATAGGTGGCGTTAAACCAGAGAACGGTTTCCGGCAGGGGTTCTGTACTTTCGCCTGCACGCCATGACTCATTTTCATCTTTGCTTACCTGACTGTCTATCAGTTCTGCAACAGTCACCGGCTCCTTTCTGCCAGGATCCGCTGTATCTTCCCGTTCCTCCTTCGCTCCCTCTTTATAATACTTGGACAAATCCATCCCATAAGCCGTCTCAAACTCCTGGATGAGCTTATCACTGGAATCGTCATATTTGTCCCCTGACAGGAAAAGTTTAAGGGCAATATAGTGTTCTGCATCGTACTGGATATAACAGAGTACCTCAGCTTTTGGAAAATATTCTTCCGTATCATATCCCTTTTTTTCATAAGAGATCACTGTGTAAAATGCATAGTCAAAACCGGGCACAGGGATCATTGCACTGCGCCAGACATTCCTTATTCTTTCCGTATTTCCAAATCTGGATTCATATATGTTGTCCACGCTGCTTTTTAATTCCGTAAGCAAAACGTTCTCATTATAAAATTCCTCCACATCCACCGTTGCCCAGATTCCATGCATAAATGCATAAATATGGGATTTTTTCACATTTGTATAATATCCCCTGGGCATCATCACCGGGCAGACTCCCTCCCCGTAATAATCTGACAGTTGGGCTGTCCCTAAATACTGGTATCCCTCTAAATCCTCCAGAACGGTCTGCCCTTCCTTCGGCGTATATTCGTCCTGGTCATGGGTATCCGCCATAAGCTGGCTGTCTCCCTTTAACAGCCCCATATCAATACCGTAACATTTTTCCATATCGGCAATGACTAAATCTGTATCTTTATCCGCATGTTCCGGATACATCTCAAGCCTCCAGGTGATGCAGTCCCCAGAAGGCTTTACCTCCATATATTCAAGCACCTTTATCACAAAAGCTGTTCCTTCATAGTTGGTCCCCTTTCCTGTCTGGATAAAATATCTGTCATCCCCGTTTTCCATAATTCCCGTACTATAAATATCTATGTAATCTGTGTCCGGGTCAGGCCAGTATTCCTGCCTTAACTGATAAAAATTTTCAAAAGACTCATACCCCCGGGTATCGTTAATCGTAACAGTATACTCGATCCCATGCTTATAATAAGTGCCAAACCCATCGTTTACCTCCGTTCCCTCGGGCATAAAAATTTCGTACTTTGCTTCTTTATCATTATAATCTGATATTTTCTGCTTTTTCAGGTAAGGGAAACCATCCTCACCGCCATCGGCTGGGATTTCTTCCTCGTATTCTGCTTCCGGCTCTTCCTCTTTTTCCTCACCGATCTTGGTAAGTCTTTTGGGACTGGCTTTTTCCCCGCATCCTGCCAGCAGCGTCATTAGCATCAGACCAGCCAGCAGGCTGCATACGAACCTGTGGATCCATGAATGTTTCATCTTATAAATACCTCCTCTTCCCTGTAAATCCATACCCTGTTTTTTAACATAAGAATACCCGGCCCCTGTTGCAGCAATAACCCGGCTCACGAAGCATAGCCGCATTTGTCTCACCTGAAGATCGTCCGCGAAAGGCCTGTCCATTATTGATTATTTTACCATAAATACTGAAAAATAAAAAGCCGCGGTAACAATCACACGCGCTAAAAAGAGCGGCCCGGAACCAGAGAAAACCGTTCCAAAACCGCTCAAATTCGTTAAACTTTTGCCCTTAACTATATTGGTGAATCTACATTCTTGACATGTATTCTTCCCTATCCCTGAACCATGCACAGGAATTCTCTCTATCCTTTCCCTCATATAACGATAGACGTTTTACTATAAAAAATCAGGGCTTTTGGCGGTATCATCTGTCCCAAAAACCCTTTATATCCCGAATCTCCCCAATAGGAATTTTCGTATCATCATTCATGATGATATTCTGTCCGTATCTGTCTATCTTTTTTACCCATCCCGCCGCCGTGGTATAAGCGCCTCCTGCTTTCTTTTCATCAGGCACAAAGTAGGTGATCTCCACCTGCAGCCGGGCCGTTATCTGTTCCTGTATCATCTGCAGTTTTTCATCCAGAATGATTTTTGCGTCTTCGTCCAGCTCTATCCGCTCCCCGGTCAGACGCCCTGCCTCCTCCAGCACATCCTCATATCCGGTGAGGGCCGCAAAGGGCGAAAACTGTGCTGCCCTGTCCCCTGGGGCCATCTGTGGATGAACTTTAGAGACATGATGGGGCAGATGGATGATATCATCATAACGCTGTGTGTCATTTCCGTTATTTTTTGTCATTTGTTCTTCCTCACTGCTGCCACACCTTACTACGCCTTATGGCCGCCAATCTGTCTGTTGCGCTCCATGGTCATCGCCCCTTCTTCCAGATTCATCCCCTTAAGGACAGCATTTTTGCCATATTTTTTCTTGATGTCCAGCATGGCTTTCTGTAATCTGCGCTCACGCTCTAAAGCTGCGTTTTCCTCCTCTTTTTCCTTCTGCCGTGCTTCGTAATCCGTAAACAGATCAAGCTGTTCAAAAACATCTTCCTGTACAGCCATCTTCTCCTCAATCACATGGTTTACCGTAACGTTGATCCTCCTGACCAGAAGATTTTTGTCTGTTATTTCTTCATAAAGCTCTGTAACGGCGTCCAAAATCAGTTTTGTGGAGGAAGTATGCCGTTTCAGGTTCTTTGTGCCATGGGCATATTTGGGAACCCGGCGGCCATAATGGTCCGTGGTGACAGGCCCCTTGTATTTTTTTCTGATTTCGGGATTCGTCAGATTTTCAATATCGTACCCCACCGTCAGCACCACCTGGTCCGCCACAAGTCCCTTGTCAACCAGATCCAGCACCAGTAAATCCGTCATTTCCCGCACGATCAGTCTGCCCTTCCCGAAGCTGTAAGGACACTGAAGTACCTGCCCGGAACCTAAACTGCTGTTTTCCGGCCTGTACGCCTTCACCTCTTTGATAGTACAGGGTTCCCAGCCCCAGGCATGGTCGATCAAAAGCTCCGCATTGATGCCGAACAGTTTATACAGTAATTCTTCATTATAAAAGTCCTCCGGTCTGCCCAATGAACATCTTGCCACATCCCCCATGGTAAAGATCCCGTTTTCCTCCAGCTTTCTGGCATACCCCCTGCCAACCCGCCAGAAATCCGTAAGAGGACGGTGGCTCCACAGCATCTTCCGGTAAGACAGTTCATCCAGTTCCCCGATCCGTACCCCGTCCCCATCCGGTTCCACATGTTTTGCCATAATATCCAGCGCAACTTTACACAGGTAAAGATTGGTGCCGATTCCGGCAGCAGCCGGAATCCCCGTCTCCTGCAAAACCTCCTGCATCATCTTCTTCGCCAGCCCCCGGGCATCGAGCCTGTAGGTATCCAGATAATCCGTAACATCCATAAACACCTCATCAATGGAATAAACATGGATATCTTCAGGGGCAATATATTTCAGATAAATACTATAAATTTTCGTACTGTATTCCATATAAAGGGCCATCCGGGGCGGCGCAGTGACATAGGAAAGGGACAGTCCGGGAAATGCTCTCAACTGCCCGTCATCATAAGAAGATCCGTTCAAAACATGTCCCGGCGCCCTCAAACGGCGCCCGGCATTTATCTCCCTGACTTTCTGCACCACTTCAAACAGCCTTGCCCGTCCCGGTATGCCAAAGGCCCGCAGGGACGGCGATACTGCCAGACAGATCGTCTTTTCCGTACGTGCCGCATCGGCCACCACAAGGTTTGTAGTCAAAGGATCAAGTCCGCGCTGGACGCATTCCACGGAAGCATAAAATGATTTCAGGTCAATTGCAACATAAACACGATTTTTCTGTAACATATCCGATGCCTCATCTAAATTTCTTCTTTACGGATATATTTTAACAGAACTTATGTTCTTTTTCAACTGTCATAAATTGCCTTCGCCAGCGAATGTTTTACTCTTTGGAATCACTTAACCTGTATTCAATTACAAAAACCACGCCTTCATCGTATCAAGCACCTGCACCAGTTCCTCCTCCGATATAATATAAGGAACCATGGCATACATGCAGTTGAGGAATGGACGGCTGAAAACGCCCCGTTCATAAGCAAACTGCTGGAACCCTTTCAGCATGGCGGAATCTTTCACCTCCACACAGACGCATCCTCCCATGATGCGCACCTCTCTAATCCGCGGGTCTGCAAATCCTTCCATTTCGCGCCTTGTGATTTCCTCGATCCGGCGAATCTTCGACATATAATCTTCCTGTTCGAAAATTTCAATGGATTTAAGGGCTACACTGCACGCCAGCGCATTTCCCATAAAAGTAGGGCCGTGCATCAGTGCCTTTTCCGGGTCATCCCCATAGAATCCGTCATAGACTTTCCGGTTCGCCACTGTAACCGCATGGCCGATATACCCGCCTGTCAGAGCCTTGCCCAGCACGAGGATGTCAGGCAAAACCAAATCCGATACAAAACGGCTGCCTGTCCGTCCGAATCCTGTGGCAACCTCGTCAAAAATAAGCAAGACCCCGTACTGATCGCAGAGCT
>ERZ808046.1104-NODE-1104-length-13963-cov-3.876638_pt1 | contig 13963 bp, 10 predicted proteins | sample MGYA00380196_ERZ808046 | MGnify/ENA primary metagenome ERZ808046 (study PRJEB31490, sample SAMN06133421) | mouse gut metagenome | isolation source: Z6_2 | host: mice | place: China: Chengdu | collected 2015-05 ...
TATGATATGATCATGTGTTTCTACTACAATAGCACTGCATATATCTATCCATTCCAGGCTATTTGAGTTAAATATTTCATATTCACTTCCTTCTACATCCATTTTTAATAAATCAATTTGTTTCAAATTATATTTTTTTATTAATGAATCTATACTAAAAGCATTTATAGTAGTATCATCATTTTTTCCGTTTACTTCTTCAACTGCAAACCCCCAATCGCCAGTATTTCTTTTCATTATCTGTAGCTGGCAATCGTGAGACCAAATGCCGCCCTTAAGTGTTTCTACGTTATAATTTTTTGTATTTTCTTTTAGAAACTGATAATTTTTTTCTTCCGGCTCTATTGCATATATTTTTGATCTGGCATTTTCTGTTAATATAAGCCTGCTGAATAAACCTATATTAGCTCCTGCATCAATAATTACTACCTCTCTCTTGCCCAACCCTCTAATATATTCTTCGACCTGATTATATTCACTTACCCATCTTCCATTAATAAACTTGCCTATTAACATTGATTCTACTAACAATAGATCAGTGCTGTTAGTACGCATTGTTAAATATCCATGAGCATATTTAAGCTGTATTTCTTTTTTTTCCTTTACAAGCCTTTTTTTTGCTTTTTTATAATAATGATTATATTTGAAACCATTCGCCACACCAAATAAGGAAATGATGCGTATTATTCTTAACAATTTAACAATTTCTTTTTTCATTTGGCACCTTTCCGTTATCTTCCAAATAATTTTTTCTGTGAATCCAATCTTTAACATCCTTATTTTTCTTGTATTTTACAAGTAAAAATTTCATTCCTCTTATCACTTCTTTTTCCTTCATATAATTAATATTTTGCAAATATGTTCGTCCAATTCTTAGTCTAAGATTTCTTCTTGCTATTTCACATTGCAGACCAATGATTTTTCCTTCCCGCAGCATCCTGTATGCCGCAGAAATCCCTGTTCTATATGAAACCTTATTAATGTATTTATAATTCATTCTTTGGCTGGAAACATTATGGTAGACAGAAGCTTCTGGAAGAAAACGAGCTTTTAATTTATTTTGAATGATATATTGAGAAATAGCGGATTCTCCATCTCCTCTATAACATAACAGTTCATCTGGCATGCCATCTGGATGAAAGCCCTGCGTTTCATCCAATATCCATTTTCTGACTGCAAAATTACATCCAAACACATAATACGGATTGATTTCTTTTTCTTGATTTCCTAATAGTATGCAGCTATAGTCAATTAAAATTTTTTCTGAATTTCCACTTATATCATGCCAGAGTTCTTCTACCCATCGAGGAGGATCTGTCTCAAATTCCGGAATATCATTTCCTCCAATCAGCACAACATCTTCATATTTTTTAAACCCATTTAAAATTGATTCAAGCCACGTAGATACAGCTGCAATATCATCATCTGCAAAAACAATTAAGTCAGAAACACTTTGCTGATATCCGATATTCCTTCCGGTATGCAAACCCGGATTATCGTCAAAAATATATTTGAAATTTTTAAAATTTTCACTCCACTTTTGACATATTGCCTTTGTCCCATCTGTTGATCCGTTATCAATTACAATTATTTCAAATTTGTTAATACTTAAGGTCTGTCTGGCCAATGAGGAAAAAAATTTTTCTAAATACATTGCTCGGTTCCGTGTTGGAACTACAACTGATATTTCACACATTTTTATTTCCTTTCGGGATAATTTCCTAATGAATAAATGTATACATACTCATATTTTTGAGCATTTATCAATCCTGCTCCCAGTGAACCATTTGTATTTCCGGCTAATAAGCATTGACATTTTGCCAGTAAATATATAGTAGTAAGATAATCGAGCCCTTGAAGATACTTGTCTTTTTTTCTGTCATTTTTTCTCTGTGTAATTCGTTCTGTGCCTTTATATCTGGGAGTATCAACAGCAATCAATTGATTTTGAAATTCACATTTAAATCTAGTAAATATATCTTCATCTTCAGTGGCCAAAAATAATTTACTTAAATTTTTCTCTTTCATAAGTCTTTTGGCATCTTTAATAATTGTTTCTACATCTGGCTGAACTGGATGCAGTGCGGGGCCTGCATTATAATCTGTCCCCCTCGCTAGAACGCCAAGTATTCTTTCCCCACCTTTTCCCATTTTCTCGGCATATGCATTATCAATGTATTGCTTTACATGTTTATTTAAGTGAATATATTTTGCAAACAAACATGTCCACTTTTCCATGGCACTACTGTCATAGAAAATTAAGGAGCCAACCTTGCATCTGCATTTTGTATCTGAGTAAATAACATTTCTGCATTTTCTTAATTCCTTTAGTCCGATTCCAGAGGGCTGTTCAAAATAATATTCCCAGGAATTAATCCTTCCTACTTCCCAAGGATACAAATAAGAATTAATCTGATTTTGCATGTCAATTACCGGATAATAATTGTTTTTATCTGCAATTTCAATCTTTTCTAAAACATATAAAATATAACTGAATAATCCGGCGGCATCTCCTTCACGTCTAATACAATAAAAAGTTTTGTCTGCTTCCTTGCCGTATTTACGAGCGCATGTCCATTCGTTATATTTTCTTTTAAAAATCGTATGCGATATTTTTTTCCTTGTTATATATAGCAGTAAGCCTATATTTATCATTAATCTTTCAAGTCTCCATTTTCTGGTAAGTAATAACCCCATTTCTGAAGTAAGGGGGCTTCTGGTTAAAATCATGGGGAAATATGACATAACTGTCTCTGTAAACCTTTTTATAATCCTTAAGGATTGCATCTACATCTTTTTCCTCATCCTGGTAATGATAAACACATATCAGCAGCCGGCACTGGGGATTTTCCCCAAGCGTTCTTTCTGCACCTTCCAATGCCTGCGGTTCAGCTCCCTCAATATCCATTTTGACTAAATCTACGTCCTTTTCTGCAGCTAGTAATTCATCTAAGGAAATGGTATTGTCATCTTTTGTTTTTCCACCCAGAAATTTATTGCAGAATTCTACTTTTGATAAATATGGGCTGAATGTTGCCTGCAAAGCCTCGTTCCATCCACTGTCACATTCCACTAATACTATTTTTTCGCACTGGTCAATGATGTCTAACGAAAATATTCCTTCACTTGCGCCTGCATCTACTACACAGCCATATTTTTTCTTTTTTTCACTGTCTGGCAAATACAAGTGGGGGGATGATTCATTTTGTTCATCAATAAGGCCTCTGTATGCTTTAATAACAGCTTTTTTATTCATGTCACGCTTAAAGAACAATTTTTTTCCATTATGCACTACATATGGAAGCTTTTTTTCGTCATCATATCCATATCTGATTTCCTGGATGCATTCTATTTCTTTCATAAAAAAATCAGTTTCATTTGCCTTAAAATAGTCAACTGCTTTCTTAAGCTTTTCATCATCAAATGACTGATCCGTATAATACTGCAGTATTGTTTTGCGCAGCTTTTGAGAGTTGTTCTTTACTATTTTTTTGTACCGCTTATGGCCAATGCTCTGAAGCCATTTGTCTGCAATTCCTTTTATACCGGCAGGCATTTTTTCATATATTTTTTTTAGAAACTTCATTTTTTCTCCCAATTTTCTTTTAAATTATTTGATGCATTCTTTTATGCTTTTCATTTTTCCGTCAGAAATATCAATCACCATTTCATTTTCAATCAGCTTTAAACCCTCTTCCTGGGAAAGGAATGTGAGTCTGCCTTTTTCATCTCTTGATTCCCTGTAGCTCATCCTTCTGTATGCATCTTTTACAGACACTTCAGGAAGAGGACACCCGGCATCATTCCGTACAAAGAAAGCATTGTGCCCCATCTGGTTTACGCAGACCAATCTGTAACCTTTCCTTTTTGCAAGATCTGCATATGCGCAAAGAGATGCTCCCCAGTACAGGTTAGAGTAATGCCTGTCTGTTCTGTAAAAATCTTTATCATATGGTACGGATGCACTGATGCTTCCTCCATAAATCGGATTATATTCACAGATCACTATTCTTGGATTTATGCAGTCAATTGCCTCCCATACCCAGTAATCATTTCCATCTATATCAATACTCAGGATCCCGACTTCCTTATCAAATCCGCTTTTTTCAAGAAGTTCATTTATATTTTCCTTTGTAATAAAAGCAGCTGCTGCATTTATGTCATGCTTCCAGTAAACAGGGCTGTTGACAAGGCCCTTTATGTTGGCTTCTGAACCATCCATAACGAAACCGGACCAGTTGTTGTTTAACAGCAAAAACCTTGTGTTACATTCTGCATAGTCTGAAACTCCAAATTCAATAAATGTTTTGTTGGGTATATCCGTTTTTCTGATCAGATATTGGATCAATCCATCCTCGTTCGACTGGGAAAAAACCTTAAAACCAAATTCATCCCATGTAGGGGGGGCAAATTTTATATCAGAAGCCCATAAACGTCTTTTTTCCTCCAGCATGATCTGTCCCATGAGCAGACGGTTTTCGTTTTCCCTGTCTTTATGCAGATTTGTAAAATATCTGTCAAATTTTTGTATTATATTCATTTGTTTTCTCCTAAGACAATGTAAAATGAAATGAAACTGACTGTAATAAACATTTATTGTTATTTTAAGTTAAACTTTAAAACAGAAATTCTGGAACGCAATAAGTAGGAGGATATGCTGCTTTCAAATGGCGGATTAATAACATAATTTACTTTTAAATTTACTATTTACGGGCATTTTCTGATGTGATGAGATATTTAAAAAGAAAAGTAATTTTTTATGAAAGCCTGCAAATAAAAAGTCAAGGCTAAATTGAAAGAACTTTGAAAATTTTATACAGGTTGCAAAAGGGTATCAAAATAAGACCACCACATTGTGCTGGTCTATCAGAAAGGTATGTATATATTATTCTGATTGAGGAAGTGATGCAAGATATTCTTTCACTCGCCCATAGTAGATTCTCAAAAATTTATTAGCTCCGGCAGTCATGTAAACGTAGTAAGGCTTACCTTGGGAACGCTTCTTGTCTAAAAACTGATATACAGGATCGTCCTGTGGCATTGTTTTGATAAGAACATCCATTACAAGAAACAGCGTTTTCCGTAAATCAGCAGAGCCGCGTTTTGATGTAGGAACACTTTTCTGTGAGAAGGTTCCGGATTCATTTACACCAGGGTCAACACCAGCAAATGCTGTAACAGCACCTTTGTGAGTAAAGCGAGTAACATCTCCGATTTCCGCAATAAGCTGTGGACCAAGAGATGGACCGACGCCGTTCATTGCCATAACAATGGGATATTCAGGGAGCTTTGAGGCTGTATCATTCATCAAGATGCGCAGTTCCTCAACAGTAGAGGAAGCACTGTTGAGTTGCTCAACTGCTTGTTTGATGATTCGTTTGGTTATTTCATCCTTGGGAAGTACAGGAACAAGTTCCTTAGCTTTTCCATAGATTTCTTCGGCTTTTGATTTGCTGAAGTTGTACTTCTTGCGTTTGCACCATTTCTGATAGTGGTCAGTAAAGGCGTTTAAAGACATTTTACGAACACAGTCCACATGCCAGTATATAGATGCAAAATCAACCCATTTCTGGCTGCCGTCACTTCGTGCAGGACTGTCGAAGTAAGTATTTACGCCAGGATAAGTCTGATCAAGGATGCCAATAAGGTTATTTTTCATGGCAGTTTTGTGCTTCATATAGAAACCAAACTGACGGTTCATGGTTTTAAGTTGGTTGCGTAATTCATCCATAAGACTATACTGTTTCAGATTCTGCCACTTGTCAAGAGCATAGCGAGCAATCTTCACTGCATCTGCTTTGTCGGATTTAACTTTACGAAGAGAATCATTATCAAAGTCTTTGATTAGTTTGGGATTGATTGTGCTGACGAAAATGTCTGCCTCGGAAAGCTGATGAGCAAGGACTTCGTAATAACGTCCAGTATGCTCCATCACGACACGGGATTCACCATCAACGGAATGGATGAGATCAACAAGAGAATTAATATCATGGGATGTGTGCTTGATTTCAAAAGGACTGTAAACAATCTCACCGAAAGGGCGTAAGATTGCCACCATGCTTTTACCTTTGGAAACATCGATACCTACTGCGTTCATAAATTAGTCACTCCTTAAGATGTATTGCAATGGATAAGAACCAGTTTTACTCATTGCCTATTCAATCTACTGTGGTGTGACACGAACGTACCTATTGGCAGTTCAACCTGCATAAAACGAACGCTGCGAATGAGGAGCTGGTTATCAGTCTTTGATGCGGACGCGAAGTCCAAGAAAGGTAGACGATATACCGATTGCTCCATCATTATACAGCTTAAGCAATAAGATGGCTAAAAACCTAACTGGTTGTTAAGTATATTAACCAATTTATATTGTAGTAGGAAGGAGAGGGAACTCATTCGTTAGGGTTCCCTTTTTTGGAGAATTGTCATGGTAGCTCAATGGTATTCGCATATCTTTTTATATTGGTAAAATGATTTCTTATATAATTCTCGCTCATTACAAGACAGTAGTATCTAATATTATTAAGGTATTTCTTTCCAAAGTCCTTTGACCAATCAAAAGGAATATAGCAGCCTTCAACAACAAAATTTTGTTTGTTTTCAATGGCGGTTTTTTATCGTTCCCGATTTCTGTTTTCATTGAGGAATGAGATTTTTCTGCTTGTTCTGTTTTCATGATAACGAAAATCCGGGAGCATGGAAATCATGTGTTTTCCATGAATCCTACAAATCGCCCTTTAATTGTTTCCTGAATTCAGTAGGAGAGACGCCACATTGTTTTTTGAACAGGCGGCTGAAATACAGTGGATTATGATAACCAACGATTTCGGCGATTTCCGTAACATTATAGGAGGTGGATTCGAGAAGGCTTTGAGCATTGGAGATCCGAAGGGAAAGAAGGTACTGTGTGGGGGTCGAGCCAGTATAATCTTTAAAATTCCGGATAAACCAGCTGATGCTCATGCCGCGACTTTTGGCGTATTCTTCGATACTGATCGGGTGGTTATAATGCGAGTGAAAATGAGAAACGGCTAAGTCCATTTCATCAATGAGAAAAACCGTTTTATTTTTGGGCTTTTTTTCTTGAAGCCGGCTGATCAGGACAAATAATAATTCAAGATAGTGAATAAGAACCTCTTCATAATGAGGTTTGGTAAGCTTTAACTCCTGAATCATATGCAAATAAATCTTTTTATAATCTAAAGAAGTTCCAGTATGAATCACATGTGCATTGTCTGGGATGTGATATTTTCTTAATATATTTTTCACATTATTTCCCGTAAAATGAACCCAATATACTTCTGTATGATCAACACCATAATAATAGTAGCGCTGTTCCTCCTTCGGGCGATAGAGGACCATATTTCCGGCAGTTACGATCTCTTCCTTACCATGAAAGTAGAAATGTGCCTTACCAGAAGCGATATAGAGCAATTGATAGTCGAGGCGTCCCCTGGGTCTGTGGGTGGGAAGCCTGGGCCTGGTAAATAATTGATATACACCGGCGCTTCCTACAAAGAGCGGATGCTTTTTATCTTTGAAATCCAAAAGGGAGTTGTGCCAGTATGCGTTGTCTGTATACATGAAATTTCACCTCCTTCCATAACCTTTCTGAAGTTTGTCATAATGCACAAGGGTAGAGCGAGGGCTGGGAGCAAAGGATTGTGAATATGAATATATATTTGAGGGAGATTTATTTATTATTGTATCATTTTGTGCATGTTTTGTCCATTCTGCTTTATGTAAAAGATGGGGAAATTATCATATAATATAGTCAAACACAAGGGCCTGTGTAGGGAATACGATATTTGCAAATATGGATGCTACGCTGCAGCATAGTCAAAAATAATGTATATAAAGGAGGAAACTGCCATGATTGTACCCCGTTATTATGAGGACTTGCATATGCTGCATGAGAATACGATGCCAGATCGTTCGTATTATGTGCCGGCGTCCGTCAGGATGGATGGGCTTATAGAGCAAAGAGAACAATCGGACCGCATCCAAATGCTGAACGGACAATGGAAATTTAAATATTATGACAGCATCTATCATCTCAATGAGCGATTTTATGAACCGGGATTTGACACGCAGGATTTCAAAACCGTTTTCGTTCCTGGTGTCTGGCAAAATTATGGTTACGACTGCCATCAGTATACCAATTTCCGGTATCCGTTTCCCGTGGATCCCCCCTATGTGCCTCAGGATAATCCGTGCGCAACTTATCTCTGTTCGTTTGTTTATCAGAAAGAGGAAAAAGCGCCAAAGGCATTTCTGGAATTGGAAGGAGTGGATTCTTGCTTCTATGTGTGGCTGAATGGCGAATATGTCGGTTATAGCCAGGTTTCACATGCACTCAGTGAATTTGATGTGACAAGGTACATCAAAGAAGGGGAAAATCTTCTTGCGGTATTAGTTTTGAAATGGTGTGACGGGAGTTATCTGGAGGATCAGGACAAATTTCGTATGAATGGGATTTTTCGGGATGTGTATTTGATGAAGCGACCGCAGCAATGTATTTATGATTATTTCATTCATACCAAAATAGAAGAAGACGAGGCTTTGGTGAGCATCCAGACAAAATATCTGGATGAGGTGATTCCGGTAAAAGCAGTTGTCTACGATGCGAATGGGAAAACGGTTACGGAATTTGTCTATAAAGGAGATACGGGATTTACCATTCGAAAGCCTCATTTATGGAACAGCGAACAGCCATACTTATATACGCTAGTTTTGGAAACGGAGCACGAGGTGATCACAGAACAGATCGGTATTCGTGAGATTTGTGTGAAAGGGAACGTGGTATATCTGAATGGTTCCCCAGTGAAGTTTCGGGGGGTAAACCGGCATGATTCAGATCCGGTGACCGGGTTTGTGATTCATGTAGAGCAGATGAAAAAGGATCTGGAAATGATGAAACAACACAATTTCAATGCAATCCGGACCAGCCATTATCCGAATCAGCCCATGTTTTACCAGATGTGTGACAAATATGGCTTCTTTGTCATCGATGAAGCAGACAATGAGAGCCATGGACCGTGGATGTTGTGCTATTCCAATGATACCGACGAGGAGCGTGCCGGCAGATGGAACGAATTGATATCGGATAATCCAGAATTCGACGAAGCCACTCTTGACCGGGTAAAAAAGCTGGTGGAACGGGACAAAAACCGTCCCTGTGTGGTCATCTGGTCTATGGGAAATGAATGTGGCTATGGCTGCACTTTTGAAAAGGCTCTGGCATGGACGAAACAGTATGATCCCAGCAGGCTGACTCACTATGAAAGCGCCTACTACCGAGGGCGCAAGAGAAAATACGATTACAGAAACATTGATCTTTACAGTCGGATGTATCCGGGATTCCAGGAAGTTTTAGATTATGTGAAATCCTGTCCAGATAAGCCGTATATCATGTGTGAGTATTGTCATTCCATGGGAAACGGTGCGGGAGATTACGAGGATTATTTTGAGTTGATCGAAACGTATGACTGTATCTGCGGAGGATTTGTGTGGGAGTGGTGCGACCATGCCATATATAAGGGGAAGACGAAAGAGGGCAAGGATATGTATTTTTATGGCGGCGACCATGGGGAATATCCGCAAGACGGAAATTTCTGTATGGACGGGCTGGTGTATCCAGATAGAACTCCTCATATGGGGCTGCTGGAATACAAAAATGTCCACCGCCCGGCGAGGGTTTGTTCTTATGAGCAGGATACGGGGGCGCTTGTGCTGAAAAATGAAATGAATTTTGTAGATATCCGGGATTATCTGGATATTTCCTATGAGGTAAGTGCAGATGGCAAAGGCATAGCTGCCGGAAAAATCGATATGGTCAATATTCCGCCAATTCCGCCTGGCAGGAAGGTGGAGATTTCTCTTCCAGTGACGGTTCCGGACAAGGGAAAGGTCTATCTGAAGGTTTTGTATACGCTGAAAAATGCCGATGATTTCCGCAAACAGGGACATATACTTGGTTTTGATGAAATTGCGCTTGCAAACGATGACCCGCATAATCAGACAAGCCTTCTGTGGCAGGCTGAAGCAAAGGCAGACAGCCCCAGGATGCAGCAACTGAAAATATCGGAAACGCCAAAACAGCTGATAGTGGAGGGTAGTAGCTTTACCTATATTTATAACAAACTGTATGGCATTTTTGACCAGTTGAAAGTAGAAGGGAAGGAATTCCTTGAGAGGCCAATGGAACTCAATGTCTGGAGAGCGCCTACGGACAATGATATGTATATAGAAACGGAATGGAAAAAGGCCATGTATGACCGGGCCGTGTCTAGGGCTTACACAACGAATTATACTCTGACTGCAGAATATCTGGAGATCCAGAGCAAGATGGCGATGACGGCAGTAACGGTTCAGAGGATGATGGATATAGATACGGTTTGGCGTATTGATAATACGGGACAGATTTCTGTAAAAATGGATGTCACGAGAAATATGGATTTTCCAGAGTTGCCCAGATTCGGGCTTCGGTTATTTCTGCCAGAAGAAATGAACCAGGTTACTTACTTTGGCTTAGGACCGGAAGAAAGCTATGTGGATAAATGTAGAGCGGCCAGTCATGGGATCTATTCGGCTCTGGTAGCCGGACTTCATGAAGATTATTTGAAGCCGCAGGAAAATGGCAGTCATAATGATTGTGATTATGTGGTGGTTAACGGTGCAGACAGTATCATGAAGGTATATGGTGAGAAGACGTTTTCATTCAATGCGTCTGTTTTTACCCAGGAAGAACTGGCAGAGAAGAAGCACAATTTTGAGCTGATTCCCTGCGGAAGTACGGTGTTAAATCTAGATTTCAGACAAAATGGTATCGGCTCGAACAGTTGTGGTCCAAGGCTTAAAGAAAAGTATAGATTTGAGGAGGAGTCATTTACATTTTCTTTGTATTTAAAACCGGAACGCGTGAGAAAGGATCGATAAGGAGGGAAACATGAAAGAAAAAACATATTTAAAATGGTATAATAAAGTTGGGTATGGTTCTGGCGACATTGCCGGTAATGTGGTGTATGCGTTGCTGTCAGCCTTTGTGATGATTTTCTTGACCGATACCGTTGGTCTGAATGCCGGAATTGTGGGAAGTTTGATTGCTGTCTCCAAACTTTTTGATGGAATCAGTGACATTTTCTTTGGCTCGATGATTGACAAGACCCACAGCAAGATGGGAAAAGCGCGTCCATGGATGTTTTATGGTTATTTTGGATGTGCCCTTTGTCTGGTGGCAATCTTTGTGATTCCTACCGGTATCGGTGAGTTTGCACAATACGCATGGTTTTTTATCGCCTATACACTTTTGAACGCTGGTTTTTACACGGCCAATAATATTGCATATTCTGCGCTGACTGCCCTTGTCACCAAGAATAACCATGAGCGTGTTCAGATGGGGTCTATCCGTTTTATGTTTGCCTTTGGTACGAGTATGCTGATCCAGACGATCACAGTTGGATGCGTGGCTTATTTTGGCGGCGGTGCAAGCGCTTGGAGGACGGTAGCCATCATTTATGCCATAGTGGGTATCCTATCGAATTCATTATCGGTGTGGTCCGTAAAGGAATTATCTCCAGAAGAACTTGCTGAGGGAGAAATTGGTGAGAAAAAACAGGAATCCGCAGAAACGTATCATCTGGCAGAGGCGTTTCGGTTGTTGATTCACAATAAGTACTATCTGATGATTTGCGCTTCGTACATTTTGATGCAGATTTATTCGGCAACGTTGAACATGGGAATTTATTTTATGACTTATGTGCTGAAAAATGCCAATCTTTTGGGCGTGTTTTCCTGGGCAATTAATATTCCCATGATTGTTGGACTTTTGTTTACGCCGGCATTGGTTGCCAAATGGAAGGGAATGTACCGGTTGAATCTATATGGCTATCTGTTAGGGACCGTGGGACGACTGGGAGTGGTGGTTGCCGGTTATATGGGAAGTGTTCCGCTGATGCTTTTTGGTACCGCCGTTGCAGCAATCGGCATGAGCCCACTGCAAGGGGATATGAATGCCCTTATTGCGACCTGTTCCGAATATACGTTTTTGAAAACAGGTAAACGGGTGGACGGCACCATGTATTCTTGTACCTCTCTGGGAACGAAACTTGGCGGAGGTATCGGAACCGCCATTGCTGGCTGGTTGCTGGCCTACAGCGGTTATGTGGGAGGTGCTACAGAACAGTCAGCTTCTTGCATCAATATGCTACATATCATGTATCTGTGGCTGCCAATGATTTTTAATCTGTTGATCACCGGGATACTGACCAGACTGAATGTGGAAAAGGCGAATGAAGAGTTGCGCAGGAAAACATGCTGCTAAGAGGAATTCATCGGCAATCCCTGTCATATAGATAAGTATTGAAAAAAGATACGTCCGGAAAAAGGAAAGAGAAGCAACGGGAAATCGTCTGCTTCTCTTTCCTTTGTATAGGATAGTCAGTTTTGATCCAGAGGAATGCAGGGCGGCTTGGTAGCAACGGATGGGTCAATCCCCAACTTGGGATTCAAAGAAGTATCCAGGCGAAATTCGATGATATCTTCCACAGAGCAATTTAAAATTGTGCAGAGGACATCGATCGTATGCGTGGATACATAAGCATTCTTTTTTAAACGTCCGATCTGTCCAGCGCTGAAGCCATAATATTTGATCAGCCGATATTGGCTGATGCCTTTTGTTTTCATGGTTTCCCAGAGTCGATCATAAATTATCATTTCTACCACCTCTGCCTCTATTAAACCAGCATTATCCGAACATGTATATTGTCCATAATCGGATAAGAATATGCAGACCTGGAAAAAATGAAAAGAAAAAGACCCTTATCCGGCACACCTTCCGGATGAGAGTCTTTTTTATATGGGTTAAAGATCTATTGTTTGATTATGCAATTGCGTTCACAGCTTTGGACAGGCGGGATACCTTTCTGGAAGCAGTATTCTTATGATATACGCCCTTGGTACAAGCCTTGTCGATCTCGGAAATTGCAGCGGTCAGGCAAGCCTGAGCAGCAGTCTTGTCACCGGCAGCCACGGCGGCATCTACTTTCTTGCAGGCAGTCTTTACTTTGGAACGAATCGCCTTATTTCTGGCAGCTTTTGTTTCGTTAACTAAAATTCTCTTTTTCGCAGATTTAATGTTAGCCAATCTGTTCACCTCCGATATTTTATGATTATGATCTCTGGTTTGCATCAAAGTCTGGACACGGACAGTTCAATGTAAACATACTGTTTTATTCTAGCCAATTCGGGCAGAAATGTCAATACATAATTTGGGGGATTTTGAAGAAAATAGTTGGGTAGGCGATATTGCTGATATAGGGATAAAAGTAAGGAGAATGATTATGGCAATGAACTATGTGATAGAGAAGGAAAAGCCGGACTTTGAGGTGCGGACGGATTTGGCTTTGGAGGAGAGGGAGAGCTTTCCGGGAGACGGCGGAGAGATATCCGGAGTTTCTTTGCGGGAATGGAAGGAGGAAAAGAGTCAGGTAAAGCTGACGGAGGTGAAAATTTTGGATGAACGGGGGGCGGCAGCGATGGGAAAGCCGCAGGGAACTTATCTGACGCTGGAGGCGGATCAACTGGCAGAGAAGGATGAAAATTATCATGAAGAGGTATCCGAGGAACTGGCAAAGCATATTCGGAAGCTGATGGAAAGTATGGTAGAGAAAGAAAATCCAAAAGTTTTAGTGGTCGGACTGGGAAATGCTTTTGTGACACCGGATGCTCTGGGACCGAAAACCGTAGGCAATCTGCAGGTAACTCGTCATTGGGATCAGCAATATGGAGAAAATTTCTGTAAAGAGAGAGGACTGCCCGTGCTCAGTGGAATCGTTCCGGGAGTGATGGCACAGACGGGGATGGAGACGGCAGAGATTCTGAAAGGAGTTATCCACGAAACATCACCAGATTTGTTGATTGCCATCGATGCTTTGGCAGCAAGAAGCATTCGCCGGCTGGGAAC
>ERZ808046.1107-NODE-1107-length-13890-cov-6.381814_pt1 | contig 13890 bp, 15 predicted proteins | sample MGYA00380196_ERZ808046 | MGnify/ENA primary metagenome ERZ808046 (study PRJEB31490, sample SAMN06133421) | mouse gut metagenome | isolation source: Z6_2 | host: mice | place: China: Chengdu | collected 2015-05 ...
AGGTAAAGTGAAAAGTAAGAATAAAGGAAAGAAAAAAGCAGCAAAACTGAAAAAATCCGGTGCGGGCTCCCAAAAGAAGGAGAGCCGCAGGGCGGCTGCGGAGAAAATGCCAAAACTTCCGAAGGAGACACCATCAAAGAAGCGGGAAGCTGTAACGACGGGGGCGCGCAGACTTTATCAGGACCAGGTGGATGAGGACGATGATGATTTCTGGCTGGATGACTAGAAGAATTTCTGCGTTTTCATTTTTTTACTTTAAAAAATTTAAGTATATATATAAACCTTCTGGAAATAATAAAAGCGTCAGACACGACAGCATTTTATTTAATAAGCTGCCAGCGAAGTGAGGCAGCGTTTAATTTTCAGGAGGTATTTTTTATGGCTAACTTATCAGAGCTTGATTTACAGAACCTGCGCCATCTGATCGGCGGTTACGATGTGTCCCACTGCAAAATGAAGGAATACGCATCCTCTGCAACGGATTCCCAGATTAAGCAGTTTTTTGAAAAAGGGGCCAAATCGGCTATGGAAAACAAAAACGAGTTGATGAAATTTTTGCAGTAGGAGGTAAAGAGATGCAGTTAAATGAGAAGACTATGGTAGCAGATACACTGACAGGTATCAACGGAGAGCTGGTGCGTTTCGGCGAGATGATCGCTCAGACAGAAAATCCGGAGCTGAAGCAGACGCTCAGGCAGTTTCGCAATACCTGTGAGCAGTCACAGGAGGAGCTTTACAGGCTTGCAAGAGAGAAGTCCTATTATGTTCCGGCGGCTAAGGCAACCCAGGAAGAAGTTGACCATGTGAAGAGCCTCTTTACCAGCAGGACGCTTTAAGGGGGGCTGAGAGCGAAGGCTCTCCGGCAGCGGTATTTTTAAAGAGTAAAATAAAAAAAGTTAAAAAGACGAGTGAAAGGCAGATGCTTTTTACCCGTCTTTTTATGCGCAGGGACGCACAGAGGAATTTGTTGCTTCCGCAACGTGCGCCCCGCGCGGCGAGTAGGGGAAAAATCTTTCCTGCCCGATTCAGTCCTCCAACAATTTCAGCCCTGAAATATCGCAGTCGATCATCATGGAGTAGTTGGTATAATATACCACAAAACCAGGCTTGCTCCCGCCGGGCTTTTTCACATTTTTCTTTTCCGTGTAGTCAATTTCCACCTTCTCCTGCCCACGTGCCCTGGAATAATAGGCGGCAAGCCTTGCGGCATCTTCAAAAGCGGTATCAGGAAGCGACGCCCCCTCTGATTTGAGCACAACATGGGAGCCGGGGATGCCTTTTGTGTGAAACCACCAGTCCCCTCCGGTGGCAAGCCTGAAAGTAAGTTCATCATTCTGATAATTATTTTTCCCCACATAAATATGAAAGCCGTCGCTGCTCAGATAATGGAAGGGCCTGCTGGTAAAGCGGGCCTTTTTGGAACTGCCCTTCCTGCGGATATAACCGCTTTCAATTAATTCCTCCTTGATCTGAACAAGATCCTCCTCCCGCAGGGCAATATCCAGAGCGGCCTGAATGGACTCCAGGTGGTCAATCTCCTCCTTTACCTGGGCGGTGAGGGTGGTCAGGGCTTCAAAGGTGCGCTTTAGCTTTCCGTATCTGTCAAAATATTTTTTGGCATTTTCCGAGGGGGAAAGCAGCGGGTCAAGGGGAATGGTGATCGTTTCGTCGGTGTAATAATTGAAAGCCTCCAGAGATTTATCGCCGGTGGACGCCCCGTAGCCGTAGGTGTTTAACAGCTCTCCGTATATCCTGTATTTATCCTTTTTTTCCGTATCCTTCATCTGCCGGAGCTGCAGATCATATTTCTTCACATTTCTCTCAAGCGCTGTCTGGACAATCCTGCGCAGATCCGCGGATTTCTGGCGGATACGGGTAACGGTACTCTTTTCCGCATAATATTGTTCTAAGAGCCTGCTGATGGAGTCAAAGGGCACAGTTTCACTTTCCCCGTACATGGTAAGAGGCACAGCGGCATACTCTGTGGGAGTTCCATTGGTGTAAATAACAGAGGGAGAAAAATTGCCCTCCTTTATTTGAGACATCATATGAGAAAAGACGTCCCATAACCTCTCCAAAGCCTTGCCACCCTCCGGATCTTCCTTAAAAAAGGCGGTGGAAGCATCCCCGTCAACCTCCCCGCGAAAACAGATTTCCTGGGCGATCACCGGGGAGATACCCGTATAAATGCTGTAAATGGCCTTGTATATGGGCATATTTTTCTCCGTAAGCGCCTGACGGAAAGCAGCAAAATCCGTTTCCAGAGGATTTTGTTTTTCCTGAGTCTGAGGAATGAAATAACTTCTGCCGGGCAGTACCTCCCGGACCGAACTGACCATGCCGGAGATATGCTTGATACTGTCAATGATTATATCCTCATCGCCCACGAAAATAATATTGCTGTGCTTGCCCATGATTTCCACGATCAGCCGCTTGCGGCACAGATCCCCCATCTCGTTTAAGTGCTCAATATGAAGATGGATAATTCTTTCCAAACCGGGCTGGGTGATATCGGTAATCCTGCCGTTTTGAAGATGCTTGCGCAGCAGCATGCAAAAACCCGGCGCCGTCATGGGGCTGGGTTTATTTCCCTCCGTCAGATAAATCAAAGGAAGAGAGGCGCCGGCGGAGATGAGGAGCCTCTTCTGCCCTCCGTCTGTTGTTTTAATTGTAAGCAGCAGCTCATCATTTTCCGGCTGAGCAATCTTATAAATACGCCCCCCAACCAGAGACCCCTTAAGCTCCCTGACAACCGCCGCCACCGTAATCCCATCAAAAGCCATGAGAATTTTCCTTTCTATAATAAAGTGCTTATTGTTTTAGATTTACGTACGCATTCGTGGTACGCTTATTAATTATATAGCAACCGTCAAAATAGCACAATAATGATTTTTGCAGGAGCAGTATTTCGATGGCTGGCCAGGAAGCCAGCCCGGGGGGAATGGATATTCCATAAGGAGCCCATTCAAAAACACCAGCGCTTAGCGAGGTATCTCACGAGCTTAGCGCCTGCTGTGTTTTTGTTGAGCGGGAGCGCGGCGACGTTGAAATATCCATTCCCCCCGGGCGTCCCCCGACCATCCACCAAAAACTATCCCCTAAATTCTTGACGTAACCCTCCATTTCCCCTATAATAGACTGAAATGAGTAAAGACCCATGGGATGGCTATGCGCTCCCAGGCGGCAGGAGGCCTTACATGATCAAGAGTATGACGGGGTTTGGCAGATGTGAAATACAGGAAACCGAACGCAAAATAACGGTAGAGATGAAATCGGTCAACCACCGCTACTTGGATGTGAGTATCAAGATGCCCAAGAAACTGAATTTCTTTGAGGCGGCAATCAGAAATGAACTCAAGAATTACATCCAGCGGGGAAAGGTTGACATTTTCATTGCCTATGAGGATTACACCCAGTCCAATGTGTGTATTAAGTATAATAAGGAGCTTGCGGCAGAGTATGTGAGCTACTTAAAGAAGATGTCGGAGGATTTTTCTCTTGAAAATGACGTAGGGGTCTATGGGCTTTCCCGTTATCCGGAGGTTCTGGTTATGGAGGAGCAGGCCCTTGATGAGGAGAAGCTCTGGAGCCTTCTTAATCAGGCGCTGAAAGGCGCGGCGGAGGGCTTTGTGGAGACCAGAATCAAAGAAGGAGAGAATTTAAAGAATGACCTTCTGGAAAAACTGGACGCCATGCTTGCCAATGTGGAATTTATTACGGAGCGTTCCCCCGGGATCATTGCCGAATACAGGCAAAAGCTGGAGGATAAGGTAAAAGAGCTTTTGGATGATGCCAAGATGGATGAAAACAGGCTGCTTATGGAGGTGACGATCTATGCGGACAGGGTATGCGTGGATGAGGAACTGGTACGTTTAAGGAGCCATATTGAAACCACCAGGGAAACGCTGCTTAAGGGAGGAAGTATCGGGCGGAAGCTGGATTTTATTGCGCAGGAAATGAACAGAGAGGCCAATACCATTCTTTCCAAGACTACCGACCTTGAGATATCCAATCGTGCCATAGAACTGAAGACAGATATTGAAAAAGTAAGAGAGCAGATCCAGAACATCGAATAGGACATTATAATGGATAAATTAATTCATATTGGGTTTGGCAACATTGTAAATGCAGGCAAGATTATAGCCATTGTCAGTCCTGATTCGGCGCCGGTCAAGCGCCTGGTGCAGAAAGCCAGGGAGGAAGGGAATGCCATTGACGCCACCCAGGGAAGGAAAACCAGGGCTGTACTGGTGATGGAGAACAGTCAGCTTGTGCTTTCGGCGCTTCTTCCGGAAACAATTGCACTGAGGGCGCAGGCGGAAAGCAGAGATGAAAATGAAGCGTAAAGGAATATTGATTGTAGTTTCAGGCTTTTCAGGAGCAGGGAAGGGAACTCTTATGAAGGAGCTGGTGCGTACCTGTGAAAACTATGCTCTTTCGGTTTCCATGACCACCAGAAAAGCGCGTCCGGGAGAGGAAGAGGGAAAAGAATACTTTTTTGTAAGTGAAGAAGAATTCAGGCAGAAAATAGAACAGGATGGCCTGATCGAATATGCGAACTATTGCGGTAACTATTACGGCACTCCCAAAGAATATGTAGAGCGGCAGCTGGAGAAAGGCAGGGATGTGATCCTTGAAATAGAGATTCAGGGTGCGCTTAAGATTCGGGAAAAGTTTCCTACCGCACTGCTTATGTTTGTAATGCCTCCGAATGCCGCAGAGCTGAAAAAACGCCTGGAAGGACGGGGAACAGAGAGCCGCCAGGTGATTGAAGAGAGAATGAAACGGGCGGCACAGGAAGCGGAAGGGATTGAAAAATATGATTTTCTGGTGATCAATGACAGGCTGGAAAGATGTGTGGAAGAAATGCATGCGTTGATACAGGCGGCCCACAGTATGCCGGTCCGGAATGCGGAGTTGATTGCCGAAATGAGAAAAGAGCTGGAAGCATTTAATTAGAGTTGCTTTGAAAGGAGAAATTATGTTACATCCATCTTATTCCGATTTAATGAAGGTAGTAAACAGTGAGGTAGAGCCGGGAGAGGCTCCTGTGGTCAACAGCAGGTATTCCATTGTAATGGCAACCTCCAAAAGAGCAAGACAGATTATTTCAGGGGAAGAGCCGCTGGTAAATGAAAAGGATGCCAAGCCTCTTTCCGTGGCTGTGGAGGAACTGAATCAGGGCAAGATCAAGATACTCTCTGACGATTGAGAGCCGCTTTGAGACAAAGAGTTCGCTTGCGGACTCTTTTTACAATGAAAGCCCCGGACGGCGGCCATGTGGATGGGCGTGCTTGCACGCACAGACAGATGGACATCGGACGGGCACGCCGCAAAGTGAGGAATTTATAGATGAAGATACTGTTTATTTCGCTGGGATGCGATAAAAATCTGGTGGATTCCGAAGTGATGCTGGGAATGCTCTCCGATAAAGGGTATCAGTTTACGGATGACGAGTCGGAGGCCGATGCTGTGGTGATCAATACCTGCTGCTTTATCGGAGACGCCAAGGAAGAAAGTATCAACACCATACTGGAAATGGCGGAACTTAAAAAGAGCGGACAGATCAGCGCTCTGGTGGTGGCCGGATGCCTGGCCCAGCGTTATCAGGAGGAAATCCAAAGGGAAATTCCGGAGGTGGACGCCATTATTGGAACCACGGCGCTTTCAGCCATTACAGAAGCTTTGGATGAAATTTTGGAAGGAAAACCGGAAAACCATCTGGAGGCTCTTGACATACCGCCGATGGGAGGCCAAAGAAGGGTGTTGACTACAGGCGGCTATTATGCCTATCTGAAGATCGCAGAGGGCTGCGATAAGCACTGTACCTACTGTATCATCCCAAAGGTAAGGGGAAATTACCGGAGCATTCCCCGGGAAGAACTGCTGAAAGAAGCCAGGGAACTGGCAGAAGCAGGGGTAAGGGAACTGATTCTGGTAGCCCAGGAAACTACTCTCTATGGAACCGACCTGTATGGCAGGAAAGCCCTGCCGGAGCTTCTTAAGGAATTGTGCAGGATAGAAGGGCTCCTGTGGATACGGATTTTATATTGCTATCCTGAGGAGATTACCGAAGAACTGATACAGGTGATCAGAGAGGAAAAGAAAATCTGCCGCTATCTGGACATTCCCATTCAAAGCGGGAGTGATACTGTCTTAAAACGAATGGGAAGGAAGACCAATAAAGAGCAGATAAAGGTCATGATAAGAAAACTTAGGGAAGAGATTCCGGATATTTGCCTGCGTACCACCCTGATTTCCGGTTTTCCGGGAGAAACAGAAAAAGACCATGAGGAAACACTGGCCTTTGTGGATGAGATGGAATTTGACCGGCTGGGAGTTTTTGCCTATTCCGAGGAAGAGGATACGCCCGCGGCCCTGATGCCGGAGCAGATTCCGGAGGAAGTAAAGCAGCGCCGCCGGGAGGAGCTTATGGAGCTCCAACAGGAAATTGCCTTTGAGGCGGCGAAAAAAATGGTAGGACGAAAGCTGACGGCGATGATTGAGGGGAAGGTGGCGGAGGAAGATGTTTATGTCGCCCGCACCTACAAGGATGCGCCGGGGGTGGACGGCTATCTGTTTATCAACACGGAGCGGCAGTTAATGAGCGGCGACTTTGTGGAGGCGCTTATAACAGGCTCCAATGAATATGACTTGACAGGAGAAATAGAAGATGAATCTGCCAAATAAACTGACCATGTTCAGGGTGATTTTAATCCCGTTTTTTATTGTATTTCTTTTGGTGCCCATAACCCCTTATGATAAATGGATTGCGCTGGCAATTTTCATTGTTGCCAGTCTGACGGATCTGCTGGATGGAAAAATTGCGCGGAAATATAATCTGGTTACCAATTTCGGGAAATTTATGGATCCGCTGGCGGATAAGCTGCTGGTGTGTTCTGCGCTGATCTGTCTGATTGAGCTGAATAAAATACCTTCATGGATGGTTATCATTATTATAGCCCGGGAATTTATCATCAGCGGATTCCGTCTGGTGGCATCGGACAACGGTGTGGTAATTGCCGCCAGCTATTGGGGGAAATTCAAGACCACATTCCAGATGGCGGCGGTCTGCCTTATGATCGCGGATCTGCCCGCTCTTAATCTTGTGACGCAGATCGTGCTGTGGATTGCAGTGGTTTTGACGGTGGTATCTCTGATCGATTATGTGGTTAAAAATAAAAATGTCATGAAAGAAAATAAATAAGCTATGAGTAAAAACAGTTCTCTTGAAGAAAAAATCGTATCCGTTTTACAGGAAAAGGGCTGGCAGGTTACCTGTGCGGAGTCCTGCAGCGGAGGTATGATTGCTTCCCGGCTGGTGAATGTGGCCGGAGTGTCGGATGTGTTTGGGGAGAGCTACGTAACCTATGCCAATTCTGCCAAACACAGGCTTCTGGGGGTTTCGGAGAAAACCCTTGAAGAATACGGAGCTGTCAGTCCCCAGGTGGCGGAGCAGATGGCCCGGGGAGCGGCAGGACAGGCGGGGGCCCAGGCTGCCATAGCAGTCACGGGCATAGCAGGCCCGGGAGGCGGTACGCCCGAAAAGCCGGTGGGACTGGTGTATATTGGATGTTATGTGGATGGGGAGGTTTTTGTCACCCGAAATTATTTTCAGGGAAGCAGAATGGAAATAAGAACGCAGACGGCGGAGGCAGCGCTTTCGCTTCTGTTGGATAAGCTCTTAGTACAATAAGCTGGTTTGTTGGTAAGGAGGAATCATGAAAGGAAAATGGGGTCCTGGAAAGATAACAGCGGTTGTATTGGGCGGAATTGCCGCAGGCATGTTGCTTTTGATGACCTTTTGTATAGGGGTTATGCAGCTTCTCGGCGGAATGCGGCTGCTTGGGCTGGCCAGAGACAGGGCACAGGAGCGCCAGAGCCAGGAGATACCGGAATCAGATTCTGATGACGGGTATGCGGACCGCAGAGATGCGGCTCCTTTTGAAGAAGTTCCGGATGAACCTTATGGAAAAGAGGAAGAACTTACTCCGGAAAATACAGATTATTATGAACTCCATAATGCGATCAGGGAGGATTTGTCTTATCAGGTGGACTTCGAGAGCCATGCCGATATGTTCGGTACGGATAATGTTCTTCTTTATATTGATTATCCGGTAGTTTCCGGAAAAGCCAATGAGGATATGAGCGGAGTGAATCGTGTTATTCAAAAGGAAGTGGAGGAGCTTAAGGAGTATGTGTCTTCCGTTTCTGAGGAGCTTGATAAGGAGATAACCTTTTCCTTTGAGACGGAAAGCTATATTACCTATATGGATGAGGATATCCTCAGCATCGCCTATGTGGAATACGGTTATCTGGGCGGTGAATTTTACGAAAGCTACATAGTCTCCGTTAATATAGATATGAAAAGCGGGATGGCCCTTACAAACTCACAGATTCTGGAAATCAACGACCAGTTTTCGGTGGATTTCAGGAACCGGAGCGAGGAGCAGAACGGAGAAGTTTCATATCTTTATGATTTCACGGATCAGGAAATCACAGAGTTACTTAACGATGATGAGAGCCTGATTATCTTTTATACCCCTTTGGGCATGGAGGTGGGATTTAATTACTATTATGGCTACGGCTGGGTGACGGTAACCTATAAAGATTATGAGAAGTTTCAGAGACACTTTTGATAGTGCCTTGTAATAGTTCAGACGGGTCTGTGCATTACTGCACAGGCCGTGAGAATGTGATTTGATAAGCTTTCATTTGATAAGTTTTTTCCACATTTTTATTGCTAAAATATCTCTGATATGCTACATTAAACAGAGTAACAGTTTTCGCGTCCTTTCTTCAGGCCGCAGAAATGATCTGCTTTGCATATCCGGCATTTTCTGCCAATCATCCAAAGCAAAACAATGGATGTCGGGTCTCGTAGCCATCCGTATGGAAATATCGGATGTCAGACTCTGCCTGGCATCCGCTGAAAAAATGGAAGGAGGTGTATTTGAGGGAGTTTTATTGGACACATGATGTGATATCATGATCTTAGTTCAGTTGATAAACTATTATTTATTTCTTATTGACAAAATCGAACGTTTGTTTTATAGTAAATAAGAACAAACGTTCTCGAAACATGCATTTCAAAGGAGAGTGCATGGGAGAAAAGGAGACCTTATTTATGGAAAGAGATGACAAATTAAAAGCATTGGACGCAGCCCTCGGGCAGATTGAGAAGCAGTTTGGAAAGGGAGCGGTTATGAAGCTGGGGGATAACTCTGCCCGCATGAATGTAGAAACAATTCCTACCGGTTCCCTGAGCCTTGACATAGCATTGGGACTTGGCGGTATTCCCAAGGGAAGAATTGTTGAGATATACGGTCCGGAATCCAGCGGTAAGACCACGGTCACCCTGCATATGATTGCAGAAGTGCAAAAGAGAGGCGGTATTGCGGGATTTATAGATGCGGAGCATGCTCTTGACCCTGTTTATGCCAGAAATATAGGGGTAGATATTGATAATCTGTATATTTCCCAGCCGGATAACGGCGAGCAGGCTCTTGAGATTACGGAAACCATGGTTCGGTCGGGCGCTATTGATATTATTGTAGTTGACTCGGTGGCGGCTCTGGTGCCCAAGGCGGAGATTGACGGAGATATGGGAGATTCCCATGTGGGACTTCAGGCCAGGCTCATGTCTCAGGCCCTGCGTAAGCTGACTGCTGTTATCAGCAAATCCAACTGTACGGTAATCTTCATCAATCAGCTTCGCGAAAAAGTGGGGGTTATGTTTGGAAATCCGGAGACCACCACAGGCGGCCGGGCGCTTAAATTCTATTCTTCCGTTCGTCTGGATGTACGAAGGATAGAGGCTCTTAAACAAAGCGGGGAAGCGATTGGCAACAGAACCAGAGTTAAGGTGGTGAAGAACAAGATCGCCCCTCCTTTTAAAGAAGCAGAGTTTGACATCATATTTGGCGAGGGAATCTCTGTGACAGGGGATGTGCTGGATTTGGCAGCCGGAGCCAATATTGTAAATAAGAGCGGGGCATGGTATGCCTATGAAGGAAATAAGATTGGCCAGGGACGTGAAAACAGCAAGCAATATTTAAAGGACAATCCTGAGATATTTGCAGAGATATCCGCAAAGGTCAGAGAGCATTACGGATTGCAGAATTCAGACGAAGACACAAAGAAAGACACGGATAAGAAGAAAGCGGAGACAGGTTCAAAAAAATCCGCTGAAGTTTCTGCTTCCGCTAAGGCAGAAGCTGCAGATAAAAAAGAGAAGGCATAATCGATCATGACAGTGACAGAAATTACGGAGATTTCCAAATCCAGAAAAAAAATATGGATAGATGAAGAATTTGCTTTTGTTTTATACAGTGGTGAGCTGAGAGACTACGGGATTGCACAGGGTGAGGAAGTAACACAGGAGGCTTATCATTCCATTATGACCGAGCTCCTTCCCAAAAGGGCGAAACTGCGGGCAATGAATCTTCTGCAGAAACGTTCCTACACGGTCAGCCAGCTGAAAGATAAACTGGTGATGGGAGGATATCCCGGGCAGATTGCACAGGAGGCCATAGATTATGTCGCTTCTTTTAACTACGTGAATGACGAAAGCTATGTCCGTGATTATATTGAATGCAATAAGGAAAAGAAGAGTAAGAGAAGGATTTTTCAGGATCTTGCCGCCAAAGGAATTTCAGGCGATATTGCAGAGACGGCATGGGAGGAAACAGCAGAGGAAAATTCTGATGAGCTGGAGAAGGAGCAGATTCTTCACTGGATAGAAAAAAAGCATTTCGATGTCGAAACGGCAGCATTTAAGGATAAGCAGAAGATGATGGCGTTTCTGTACCGGAAGGGGTTTTCTGCGGATAATATAAGCAATACATTACTGATATCTCAGTGGTAAAATGCGGAGTAAAAATAATGTATATCGTATAAAAATAGTGGTTATATACAGAATGTGGGCGGTAGCGTAAGGGAATGGAAATGTTATGGAACAGGAATCAACAGATTTCTGTTCCATTATAAGCTCATAATCAGTTATGGGAATATGATTGATAATTCAATAGACTTTACACTCTGCAGTTACTTTTTAATATCTAAATCACTTGTAACAATACCAAAAGATTCAAGCTTTGCTTTAACTAATGTCAGCTGGTAATCAAGTTCTTTTTCGGCATTGTCGGCTTTTTTAATACGCTGTAAATTTGAATAAGTATCAATTAGATTATTGATCATTTCCTTATCGCTTGGCATACAATCACCTGCTTTCATGTTGTGTTCAAATTGGTTACTACATCCTTATTATATAAGATTGTGAGAAAAGTGTAAAGTCAATTCATTATCAAGAGAAAATTCACTTTCGCTTGACATTACCTCTGTTTAAGTTTAAAATTTAACTGTTGTAGATTGCTTTTAGAATGTAATTATTGCAATGAGTTGGCTTTCCGGTCAATATTGTTACATACATTCTATATAGATCACAGTACAATGAAAACTTAATAAGGAGGTGCTCCTGTAAATGGCGCAGGTTTTGATTGCAATCTTTCTCACGCTGATTGTGACGGCTCCTGTAGCATGGTTTTTGGCAACGACCTACCATAAGAAGGTATCGGAAGCCAAGATTGGAAATGCTGAGGAAAAGGCACGTGAGATTATTGATGAAGCTTTGAAAACTGCTGAGACAAAAAAGCGCGAGTCCTTACTGGAAGTCAAGGAAGAGTCCATTCGTACCAAGAATGAACTGGACAAGGAAATTAAGGAACGTCGTGCCGAGGCGCAGCGTTATGAACGCAGAATTCAGCAGAAGGAAGAGAATATCGATAAGAAAACCGAAGCGATTGAGAAGAAAGAAGCCAATCTGACAGCGAAGGAAAATGAGCTAAATAAGCTGAAGGTTGAGGTTTCAAAACTGAATGAACAGCGATTACAGGAACTGGAACGAATCTCTGGATTAACCTCCGAACAGGCAAAAGAGTATTTACTGAAAATTGTTGAAGACGAAGTAAAGCATGAAACGGCTGTGATGATCAAGGACATGGAGAGTCGCGCCAAGGAAGAAGCAGACAAGAAAGCCAGGGAGTACGTGGTTACGGCCATACAGAAGTGTGCGGCCGACCATGTGTCTGAGACCACCATATCAGTGGTACAGCTTCCCAATGATGAAATGAAAGGAAGAATCATCGGCAGAGAGGGCAGAAACATCAGAACCCTTGAAACCCTGACGGGAGTGGATCTCATTATTGACGATACACCCGAAGCCGTCATTTTGTCAGGCTTTGACCCTATTCGCAGGGAAGTAGCACGTATTGCGCTTGAAAAACTCATTGTGGACGGGCGTATTCACCCGGCCAGAATAGAAGAGATGGTTGAAAAAGCGCAAAAAGAAGTGGATATCATGATTAAAGAGGAAGGTGAGGCGGCTACCTTAGAGGTGGGTGTACATGGCATTCATCCGGAGCTCGTGAGATTGCTCGGTAAGATGAAGTTCAGAACCAGCTATGGACAGAATGCATTAAAGCATTCGATAGAAGTAGCGCAGCTTTCAGGTCTTTTGGCCTCAGAGCTTGGCCTCGATACCAGGATGGCCAAGAGAGCAGGTCTCTTACATGATATAGGCAAAGCTGTGGATCATGAGATGGAAGGCTCCCATATTCAGTTGGGTGTGGAACTGTGCAGAAAGTACAAGGAATCACCGACAGTTATCAACGCGGTGGAATCCCACCACGGCGATGTGGAACCTCAGACATTGATCGCATGTATTGTACAGGCTTCTGACACTATTTCCGCGGCAAGGCCGGGAGCGAGAAGGGAAACGCTTGAAACTTATACAAGCAGATTAAAACAATTAGAAGACATCACAAACAATTTCAAAGGCGTAGATAAATCTTTTGCAATTCAGGCAGGTAGAGAGATTCGTGTAATGGTAGTTCCGGAACAGATTTCTGATGCTGACATGGTGCTTTTGGCCAGAGATATTTCCAAACAGATTGAAGCTGAACTGGAATATCCCGGACAGATCAAGGTAAATGTGATCAGAGAATCAAGAGTAATTGATTATGCGAAATAATTTCATTCAAACTATGAAATAACAGGCGGCAGAGTCCATAAAAGTGTGGATTCTGCCGTTTTTTTTAAAAAATCTCTTGCCAGTATAAGGATGTTATAGTAGAATAGTGTGGGCGTTGGATTGTATACAATTATCCAATCATACTATTAAGACATAATCAGGAGGGATTTGTGCTATGAAAGCATATAAGGAGCTTGATGAGAAGGAATTACTGGCATTGAAGGAAGATTTGGACAAACAGTATGGGGAGGCAAAGGCAAAAGGGTTAAAGCTTGATATGTCCAGAGGAAAGGCCTCCGTAGCTCAGCTCGATATGGAGATGGACTTTTTGGGCATAATCGATTCCAATTCAGATATAAAGACGGAAACAGGCGTGGACTGCAGAAACTATGGCTTGCTTGACGGCATTCCTGAAGCGAAGAGACTGGTTGCCGATATGATCGGGGTCAGCGAGGACATGATTATTGTGTTCGGTAATTCCAGCCTGAATATTATGTATGATACGGTGGTGCGCTGTATGCTTTTCGGCGTACTTGGCAGTACGCCGTGGTGTAAGCTGGATAAGGTGAAATTCCTTTGCCCTGTCCCGGGATATGACAGGCATTTCGCCATAACAGAGCAGTTTGGTATTGAAATGATCAATATTCCCATGACAGAGAGCGGCCCGGATATGGATCTGGTGGAAAAATATGTGAATGAGGATCCGTCAGTCAAGGGAATCTGGTGTGTGCCCAAGTACTCCAATCCCCAGGGCTATACCTATTCGGATGAAACCGTAAAGCGGTTTGCAGCATTAAAGCCTGCTGCAAAGGATTTCAGGATTTTCTGGGATAATGCCTATGCGGTTCATGACCTGTATG
>ERZ808046.1108-NODE-1108-length-13889-cov-4.097886_pt1 | contig 13889 bp, 10 predicted proteins | sample MGYA00380196_ERZ808046 | MGnify/ENA primary metagenome ERZ808046 (study PRJEB31490, sample SAMN06133421) | mouse gut metagenome | isolation source: Z6_2 | host: mice | place: China: Chengdu | collected 2015-05 ...
AAAACCGCCGGCGACCCCACCGAGACCGCCCTGGTGGACGCGGCCCTGGCCGACGGCCTGGACAAAAACGCCCTGGAGCGGGAGCTCCCCCGCGCCGCCGAGCTGCCCTTCGACTCCGAGCGCAAGCTGATGAGCACCGTCCACCCCCTGCCCGGCCAGCCCGGCCGCTTCCGGGTGATGGTAAAGGGGGCCCCCGACGTGCTGCTCTCCCGGTCCACCCACATTCTGGCCGGCTCGGCCGTCCCTCTCACCGCCGCCCTGGCCCGGGACGTGGAGAGCGCCAACGCCGCCATGGCGGAGCAGGCCCTGCGGGTGCTGGCCTGCGGCTATAAGGACCTGGACGCCCTCCCCGCCGGAACCCCCGACAGCCGGGAGCTGGAGACCGCCCTCACCTTTGTGGGCCTGGCGGGCATGATCGACCCGCCCCGGCTGGAGGTGAAGGCCGCGGTGGAGCAGTGCTACGCCGCGGGCATCCGCCCGGTGATGATCACCGGGGACCACAAGCTCACCGCCGTGGCCATCGCCAAGGAGCTGGACATCTTCCGCCCCGGCGACCTGGCCATCACGGGGGAGGACCTGGACTTCATGCCCCAGGAGCTGCTGGAGCAGGACGTGGACAAATTCGCCGTCTATGCCCGGGTGTCCCCGGAGCACAAAATGCGCATCGTCCGGGCGTGGCAGAAAAAGGGCATGGTGGTGGCCATGACCGGGGACGGGGTCAACGACGCCCCTGCCCTGAAGGTGGCCGACATCGGCTGCGCCATGGGCGTCACCGGCACCGACGTGGCCAAGGGCGCGGCGGACATGATTCTCACCGACGACAACTTCGCCACCATCGTCAAGGCCGTGGAGCAGGGCCGGGGCATCTACTCCAACATCAAAAAGGCCATCCATTACCTGCTCTCCTGCAACATCGGGGAGATCGTCACCCTGTTCCTGGCCACCCTCTTTAACTTCCACCAGCCCCCCCTGGTGGCGGTGCAGCTGTTGTGGCTGAACCTGGTGACAGACTCCCTCCCCGCCCTGGCCCTGGGCATGGAGCCGGTGGAGGCCACCGTGATGGGGGAAAAGCCCCGCCCGGCGGACCAGCCCCTGTTCGACAAAGCCTTCACCTTCCGCCTGGCGTGGCAGGGGGTGATGGTGGGCCTGCTCACCCTGGCCGCCTACTGGCTGGGGGAATATGTGCTCAGCGACCCCTCCCTGGCGGACGCCACCGCCAACACCATGGCCTTCGCCACCCTCACCTTCTGCCAGCTGTTCCACGCCTTTGACGTGCGCAGCGAGAAGCAGTCCATCGTCCACATCGGCCTGCTGTCCAACCCGGCCATGAACAAGGCCTTTCTGGCGGGCATGGCCCTCCAGCTGGCGGTGCTGCTGGCGCCGCCGCTGATGGGCGTGTTCCAGGTGTGCCCCCTGAACGCCGTGGAGTGGCTGGTGGTGCTGGCCCTGTCCCTCACCCCGCTGGTGATCTGTGAAATTGAAAAGGCGGTGAGAAGAAGCGCGAGCGTAGGCGCATAGGGGAGCCTGGACCGAAGCGAGCTTTGCAAACCAAGAATCGCGTAGCGATTCTGTTTGTGAAGCGAGCCGCAGGGAAGGCGACCCGGCCATGCGCCCAACGCGAGCGTGACAGGCCAGAAGCGCGGAGAAGCGGACAGCGAGGGAGCTTGGAGCGGAGTAAGGATAAAAAATCAAGATTTATTGTTCTTCCCCTTAAAAAACCTTGTAATATCAGGCGTTTCCGCTTGCTAAATCCTCAAACTGTATGTACTTTCCCTTGTTTTTTCCCTTACGGGCTGAAACAAGGGAAAGTTTTTTACTCCCCGTTGACCACCTTATCCAGCAGTCGGGCGGAGTTGCGTTTCGCTTCCCTCGTAGAGTGGGCGTAGATGTTCATTGTGGTACTGACATCCGAGTGTCCCAGCAGTTCCTGCACGTCCTTCGGAGCGGCCCCATTGGACAGGAGGTTGCTCGTGAAGGTGTGACGGAGCATATGGAAATGGAAGTCCGCCAAGCCCTCTACCTTCTCCTTTGCCTTGCGGCACATGATGCTTACCGTACTCGGTGTCTCAATGGCCCCGTCAGGCCGGAGGCAGACAAAAGCAATCTCCTTGTACCCCTCCGGTGCTTCCTCCGTCCTCGGCAGGGTGTAGACCTCGTAATAGGTACGGTCTTTCTCCCTAACCTCGGCGTAGTAGTTGAGGCGGTAGAACTCACCATAGCGCAGGCGGCTCTTGCTCTGTTCCCTCCTGGCCGTTTTGAGAATTACCGCCAGCGTATCGCAGAAGTCCACAGTACGGACTTTCTTCCGCTTGGTGGCCCCGACCTCCGTCTTGTGTCTCGCCCCATTGTAGCGGATGCTCCGCCGAACCGTCAGATACTGCTCGTCCAGGTTAATGTCCTTCCAGGTGAGGGCGCAGACCTCGCCAATCCGAAGCCCGGTGTAATAGGCAATCTGGATGGGCAGCAGGGCCGGGTTGTCCTTCTCTTTCAGAAAGTCCTCCAACGCCCGGAACTGCTCGTAGCTGATGGTGGGCACCGTAACAGCGTCCTCCATGTCCTCGGAGAAAATGTCCGCCTCCTGTTTCCGTCCCCGCAGCTTCACATACTGCATCGGGTTGAACGTGATAAGCCGTTTGGGGAATACGGCAAAGCGGAACGAGTTTTGCAGTACCGCCGAGAATTGGAGCATATAGCCCCGGCTCATGGGAGGGGAAGTCGTGCCATCGGGATTGGTGCCGCCGTAGCTCATAAAGTCAATGAAGGCTTGCAGATGGTCGGCGGTGACGGTTTTCAGCTTCCGCTTGCCCAAGGGGTGCCGCTTGATACGGTTTACTGTCCCCTGGTAGGCCATCACTGTACCGTTGCTCAATGTACCGGGCTTCAATTCTTCCTCCACCCACATATCCAGCATATCGCCCACGGTGATGTTTTCCGCTTTCGCCACGAACCGCTTTTCCTCATAGTCCTCCATCGCCCTACGGAGCAGGGCCTCCGTTTCGGACTTGCTCTCGGTGCCGGGGTACTCTTTCTGCACCCGGTTCCCGCTCTCGTCCTCAATATAGAAGCGATAGTACCACTTTTTGCCCTTTTTGCGTACAGAACCTTTTGCCATAGATGAAATACTCCTTTCTATCCGTGGCAATCGGGCCTGTGACGTATGATGTGCGTTCCATCATTTCTGCCGGGTTTTCCCGGCATATTATGTTGTCAAGGTGCCACGGAATCGTTGGCGGCGTTCAGCCGCACCTGGGCGTCATGCAAGATGTTATACAGGTAAACTGTATCTACTCTGGTACGCCCTTTGTCGAAGATATGTAGCAGCCCGTCCAGGAACCGCTTCATGTCCTCGATTGGAGCATCCATCTCCCGACGAAAGACCGGTACGATGATGTCATCCACGTGGATGGTGTACTGCTGGATGGATTTTTTGAGGTTTTCATCCTCGGCAAGCCGGTCGATCTCATCCAACGTCCTGCCGTAGTGCTGGGCCGTGATGGAGAACAGGTCGATCAGCAGACACAGCATAGATGTAAGGAACCGCTGCTGGATTTCCGGCTGTACCGTTTTGGTTACAGCGTCAAGGAAGTCGTTCAGATGCTCCAAGACCTCGCTCTCACAGATGAATCGGCTATCATCTTCTTTGATTTCCTTTTCCTCGGATAGACCTGTGAGCCATTCCGGGGTGGTTTGCAGGGCGTCCGCCAAACCGTTGATAACCATGCTGCGATTTGGATTGACCCCATCCGTTTCGTACCGCTGGATGGTGGACTTGTTGACCCCCACCCGCCGACCAAGCTCCGGCATGGAGATACCAATCTCGTTTCTGCGCTCTTTGATGCGTTTGCCGACCTCTTTTGGAGTAAGCATTTCTGCGTTATCCAAGAAATTCACCTCCGATCAAGTGTTAGTATAGCACAAGCGATTTTAATTTGCAACCCTATTTTCAAATTATTTTATAAATTTCTCTTAAAATGAGTTGACAAGTGGCGGTGGCTTGATTATAATAAAGTGTCAGTAGTTGCAAAATAAGTACATTGAAGGGGGTTGACATCAATGACGACGATTAAAATGGGTATGACAATCGAGGAAGCCGCCGAGTGCAGCGGCATCGGACGCAACACCATGCGGAAGCTGGTGGAGTGGAGAAAGCTGCCTGTTCTCAAGGTCGGGCGCAAGACAATCATCCGCAGCGACACACTGGAGCGGTTCATGTCGGCCAACCAGGGGCGGAATCTACTGGTCAGGGACGATGTGCGGGGCGTGGAGTGATGGGGGCAAATCAAAAGGGCGTGAGCGGAGCGAACGCCACCACAAAGGCCTCGCCGTTTGAGAGCGAAATACACCCATCGCACAAACCTTCGGTTTGTACTCTGTGTATTTCGCCCTGCCGGGGGCTTCCGCCGCTGGCGCGGCGGTGCGATTTGGGGCAGTCCGCACAGCGGCAGACTGCCCCAAATCGCCCTTGCGTTCCGCTGCCGCTCCACGCACCGGCTGACACAGCCGGAGAAGGGACGGAGGCATGACGAGACACAGCTTCATCCAAATGTCGAAGCTGTCCAATGTCAAAGGCCGCATTTCCTATATCACCAGCCCCGCCAGACAAGAAAATCTATACGCCACCTATAACACCGCCGATGCCGCCTTTTGGACTTCCCTCGCAAGGGAAAACCAGCAGGAGTTCAAGCGGAGTGGCACCAAGGGGACGTGTATTGAGGCGCGGGAGTTCATCATCGCCCTGCCGGAGAAGTTCACACGCTATGACCCGCAGCGGGTTCTGGCAAAGTTCACGGAGGAATTTCAAAAGCGGTACAATGTAGAGTGTGTGTCCGGCCTGCACCACAACAAGGCCAAGACCAACTACCACATCCACCTGATTTTCAGTGAGCGGCGCTTGCTCCTGGAGCCGGTGGTCAAGATTGCCACCCGAAGTATGTTTTATGACGAGGCGGGGAGGCACGTCCGCACCAAGAAGGAGATCACCGGGAAGGACGGGCGAATACGCCCCGGCTGTACCGCCATTAAAAAGGGCGAGGTCTACGAGAGCCATATGTTCAGCGTTAAAGACACCCGCTTTAAGCAGGAGGGCTTTGTGGCCGAGGTCAAGGAGTTCTATACCGGCCTTATCAACCGCTATATCTCAGACCCAGAACAGCAGCTAAAGGTATTCGACCCGCAGAGCGTATATCTACCCACCAAAAAGATAGGCAAGAACAATCCCAGGGCGGAAGAAATCAAAGCGGATAACGCCGCCCGTCAGGAGTGGAACCGAACGGCGGACATGGCGCTCCTGACGGGCATTTCCGAAGCGGAGATATTGGAGGTCAAGCAGGCTGAGATACACGAGAAGGTGCGGCAGTCTATCCACCAGGCCGGGTGGCTCCCCAGCCTGTTCCGGGCAATCGTAGGCAAAGCAAAGGACTTCCTGCAAGGGTTGATCCGCCAGCGGGCAATGCCACCGAAGCCCACGCTGGACATTGATATGGCGGAGTTCCGAGCCATGCGGGGCCTGATGATACGAGTGCGGGACGAGGCCAAAGGCATCCGATACTTGCAGGAGGATGTGTTGCCAGACTTGAAACAGCAGCTTGCCGCCGCCACGGGTATCTTTAAGACCAAGGAACGCAAAGACATCGCTGGGCAGATACAGCGGACGGAGCAGGAGATCGGCCACAGGCTGGACGCACTTCCGTCCATCGTCCAGGCGGAGGGCTATCCCGATGTGCAGGCGTTTACGACCACCTACCGCAAGGCCGAGGCCGTTGTCAGCCAGTATAACCGAGAGATGGCCGAGTGGGAGCGGAAGGTGCAGGAGCGCCAGCGGCCCGCCGTAAAAGAGCGTTCCCCGGAACCGAGAAGCGTCCGGGAACGGCTGCGGCGGTTGCAGGACGAGGGTAGACAGCGACAGCCACAGCCACGCAGGAGGGTCGTTGACAGGGACAGCAGATAAAAAAGCACCGCACGGCTTAGTTCGCTGTGCGGTGCTTACATTGACTATAATGCTATAAATTATACGGGTAAATGTTTGAATGGAAAGAACTCAAAGGGTTCCAAACCATCATCGAACTCCACTGTTACCGGATCATCGTAGCCTTGGGTGTAGTAATCGGTTGCAGTAAAAACACCCTGTTCCGGGTCGTATCGCTCAACAGGGAGACTGAATGTACCGCCTTCCAAAACATGAGTCCAGCCAAACTTTTCCTCATAGTAGGACTTCCTGACGTTGCCGACCTCAATAATGCCGTTGTTGTTGCGATAGACAATAACACTTTCAACTCCGTCTCCATAGGTGCTATTGCAAATCAATTCAGGCACACCATCGCCATCCAAATCCCGGCTCCATGCTTCAGGCCCGTCATAGCCAAACTGTTCCGCCACACATACGTCCTCGCCATCCACCTTAACGTAGTAGTGCCACCTGTACTGGTAAGGGGCAATTTCCTCCATCTCAATGCGGCATACGCCAAAGCCCAGTACATCGGTCAGCGTAGCTCCAGACTGATTCCCGCCGATTTCAGCTTCACCCAGAACCAGGTCCAGATAGGTGTAAATATCCTCCGGTTTATCAGAATGGATGGATAGATTGTAGGCCACGTTGTCCAAAGTAAACTCGGCCCGATAGAGGAACGGCTTACGATTGCTCCAGCCGCTTTCCTCCTGGTAAATTGTTACCTCTACATCGCCATATTGGGTTACCGCATAGGCTTCGGCGGAGCTTGTTTGCTTCCCCTGACCGTTAAAATTGCAATCCATGATAAAGTCCTGGCCGTTGTAATCTCCTGTGACCGACAGAGTGTCCCAAGCGGCAGGGTCGGAGGCATCCCCGCCCTTCGTATAGCTCAGGCGGATACCAGTGGTTCGAACGCCGGGGGCTGACAGCCGTTCGGCCAGCAGATGATCGCCGTAAGACGCCGCCGCTTCCTCCAGGCTTCCAATTTCCTTTACCGCTACCTGTGGGCCTTTAGGCCAAAGAAGTGCCCCCACTGTCAGGCAAAGGCACGCCGCCAAAGCCCCCCACTTTAACCAGCCGATTTTCTTTTTGGCAACTTCGCTTTGCTCTAAAACGTCATCATCCACTTTGCCAATCGCATTATATAGGTCTTTACTGTTCATAAATACCCCTCCTTTGTGAGTTCAACTTTAAGTTTCTTCCGTGTCCGGCTAAGAATTACTGTGATATTGTTTACAGTTAAACCATACCGTTCTGCAATTGCGGGTATTGGCTCGGTAAAGAAATAGCGGCGCACAAATACATTTCTGTCCCGTTCCGGGAGTGTCCGAACAAAGCGGCAAATACACTGTTCCAATTCCGCAGCCTCATACGCAGTCTCAACATCCGACCCGCCAGCAACACATTCTCCCAGTTCGTCCAGAACAAGAATAATTTCACCGCCACCCCGCTTGTCAACACATCTTGCATTAAAGCGATTGAACGAAAGGTTGCGGGTAATCTTTGCCAAAAACATCCGAAACACATTGGGCTTTTGCGGCGGTATGGCGTTCCATGTGTGGAGCCAGGTATCATTGACGCACTCCTCGGAATCCTCAGCACAGTGCAGGATGTTGTCGGCTATCGTGAAACAGTATGGGCCGTACTTGTTGGCGGTTTCAGATATGGCGTCCGCATTCTTTTGCCAATATAGCTCTACAATTTGACTGTCCTCCAATACAATCTCCCCCTTTCCCATGCTTTGAAGGTTCCTTCAACCTATAAGACAGGAAATATCTGAAAACCTTACAAGATTTTTCGGAAAAATTTAGTTTTCAATTTGAACTCCATTGTATCAGGCGCAGCCAATAAGGGCAAGCCCACGGATTGACAGGTAACAATGGCGGCGAGGATATATCCCCGCCGCCATTTAGCCTTATGCGTATATGATTTCCTTGTTCACGATTTCGGTTGCCGATGCCCGGATATTATTTACCCTGCCAACCCATGCCATTTGGTCGGTAACTTTCAGTGTCTCGGTAATGCCTTGAGCTTGGGCCATCTGCCGGATGATGATGTCCAACCGCTCCTGCGCCTGCTGGTCAATATCGGCAAGATAGCTGTTCAGGCTGCCGCCGAGCAACAAGCTGGTATAGCGGGCCTTGCGGTATTCCCTAATGTACCGCAGGTGCCGTTGGCCCCATATGCCGACAGGTTGTTTTTCTTCAGCGGGTACAGTCAGACAGGGAAAGTAGTAGTCGCCAATCAGCTCATACCACAGGCCGTTGCTTTCGTCAAAAATGTACTTGTCCATTTTGAAATCCTCCGCTATAATATATTCGCACATACGTCACAGTTCCCCGATTGCCACGCTGTTTTATAGTTTGTTACCAGCTTTTCCTTCCCTTGATTTTTCCCTTATGCGGGGTCAAGTTAAGGACAACAATGCGTGAAATCAGATAAAGGGATACGGCGAGGACAATGCGAAAAATCCTTTATTTGCAAGGCTTTCGGAGGACTTTATTAAAAAACCACAGTGGCTAATGAATAGCTATGAAATCATGTGGTTCAAATCAGAATTTGGCGGGCACGCAAGGCATATCGTATCTTCGGATAGGAAGCGTGCCCTGCCATGTTTCACAAGACCTCTGGCCCGTCTCGGCCAGGTCGCTTCATATTCTCTGCCCCGCTCATCAACGACGCGAATGTTTTTTTCGATGGGTGTCATCCCCCTGTTGTGAGATTCGCGGGTGTTTGGACGCCGTTTTTTATAATGGGTGCCTGCCCCTGTCCAGGTCCAGTTTACCACCCGGCGGGCGTCTTGTCAAGCTCGCCCGGCTGTGCTATACTATAGGGCAGCGTTCAGCATACGGCCATGAGAAGGAGCGATGAAAGATGGCAGAGCAGTATGGCAGCGCCCCCAGGGACGATGGGCAGAACACAGTCATGGTATACATCAATCCCGAGCTCATCCAGAGCATGGCGGATATGTCGGCGAAAAAAGAACGGGGCTTTCGGGAGCTGCTCAGCGCCGCCGAGGAGGGGGATTTGGACGCCCAGTATAAGGCGGCGGTCCACTACTGCAACGGGACCGGCGGCGCGCCCAAAGATGAAACGCTGGCCTTTCAGTGGTTCGCCCGCGCCGCAGAGGGGGACCACATCTCTGCTCAGCACAGCCTGGGGCTGTGCTGGCTGCGGGGCATCGGCACAGAGAAGGACCCCGAGCGGGCCATCCCTTTTTTGACCCAGGCCGCGGAGCAGGGCTATCCCCCCGCCCAGTGCGAACTGGGACTGTGCTACGAGCTGGGCGCCGGCGTGGAGATGGACAAGCTGCGCGCCGCCGAGCTCTACCGGGACGCGGGGGAGCAGGAGTATCCCCCCGCCCAGTGCAATCTGGGGTTTTTCTACTATCGGGGCATCGGCGTGGAGCAGGACTATCAGGAGGCCGCCGGCTGGTTTACCAAGGCGGCCCAACAGGAATACCCCCGCGCCCAGGCCCTGCTGGGGGAGTGCTTCGAGGCCGGACTGGGCGTGGAGCAGGACGTGCAGCGGGCGGTGGAGCTCTACCGCGCCGCCCACGAGCAGGGATATGAGGCGGCCACCTGCGCCCTGGGCGTGTGCTACGACCGGGGCGTCGGCGTGGAGCAGGACGAGGCCAAGGCCGCCCAGCTCTATCAGCAGAGCGCCGAGCAGGGCTATGTAAAAGGCCGCTTCCTACTGGCCCAGTGCTATGAAAGCGGAACCGGCGTGGAAAAAGATGAGGCCAAGGCCGTGGAGCTGTATCGTCAGGCCAGCGAGGAGGACTATCCCCCCGCCGCCTGCGCCCTGGGCCTTTGCTATGAGCTGGGCACCGGCGTGGAGCAGGACTTGCCCCAGGCGGTGGAGTGTTACCGCCTGTCGGCGGAGCGGGGCTATGTGCCCGCCCAGTGCAATCTGGGCTTCTGCTATTACCGGGGCATCGGTGTGGAGGTGGACGACAAGGAGGCCGTGAAGTGGTTCGAGCTGGCCGCCGAGGCGGGCTACCCCCGCGCCCTGGGTCTGCTGGGGGACTGCTACGACTTCGGCTACGGCGTGCAGGCCGACCCGGACAAGGCCATGCGGCTGTACCAGGCCGCCAGCGAGGAGGGCTATCCTCCCGCTGTGTGCTCCCTGGGGCTGTGCTATGAGCTGGGCCAAGGGGTGGAGCAGGACAAGGCCCGGGCGGTGGAGCTATACCGCCAGGCCGCCGAGGCGGGGGACGCCCGCGCCCAGTGCAATCTGGGGTACTGCTACTACCGGGCCATCGGCGTGGAGGAGGACAACGACCAGGCGTTCCACTGGTTCCGCAGCGCGGCGGAGCAGGGCAGCGTCAGGGCGCTGTACCTGCTGGGCCAGTGCTATGAAAACGGCTATGGCGTGACGCCGGACCTGGCCCAAGCCGCCCAGCTGTACGCCCAGGCGGACGAGAAGGGCCACCTCCCCGCCGCCTGTGCCCTGGGTCTTTGCTATGAACTGGGCCGGGGGGTGGAGCAGGATAAGCTCCGGGCGGTGGAGCTATACCGCAAGGGCGCCCAGGCGGGAGACGCCCGCGCCCAGTGCAATCTGGGCTTCTGCTACTACCGGGGCATCGGCGTGAGGGAGGACGACAAGCAGGCCGCCCACTGGTTTGAGCAGGCTGCGGGCCAGGGTTTTCCCCGGGCCCAGCAGCTGCTGGGCGAGTGCTATGAAAATGGCTACGGCGTGGAAAAAAGCATGGAACGGGCGGTGGAGCTATACCGCCTGTCCTATGAGCAGGGCTTTCCTCCCGGCGCCTGCTCCCTGGGCCTTTGCTATGAATACGGCCAGGGGGTAGAGCAGGACAAGGCCCGCGCCGCCCAGCTTTATCTGGAGGCGGCGGAGCAGGGGGACGCCTGGGGGCAGTGTAATTACGGCTTTTGCTGCTACCAGGGCATAGGCGTGGAGGAAAACGACACCGAGGCGGTGAAATGGTTCCGCAGGGCCGCCGACCGGGGCAGCGCCAGGGCCCACCTCCTGCTGGGCGAATGCTACGAAAACGGCTACGGCGTGGAGCCCGACCTGGACACCGCCGTCCGGATGTACACCACCGCCCATGAGATGGGCTATCCGCCCAGCGCCTACGCCCTGGGGCGGTGCTGCGAGCTGGGCATCGGCATGAAACAGGATTTGGAGCAGGCCAAGGCATATTACCGCGCCGCGGCGGACCGGGGCAACCGCAGCGCCCAAGAGGCCCTGAAGCGGCTGGCGTCCGCCGCCCCTGCGCCTGATCCCGCGCCCCAGCCCCCGGCGAAAAAGAAGCGCCGCCGCTTTTGGCCCTTCGGGCAGCGATAGCGTTGGAAGCCATACTTAACCATCCGTATTCACAGCCACACCCTCCTCCGGCCCAGCGCCGGGGAATTTGCGGCGGTCGATACAGCGTCTCAGAGATACGAGAAAGGGGGCGGCAGCCGTGGAGCTGGTGCAGAAACAGTTACAGCAGCTGGACCAGCGGCAGATCCAGCGCCTGGAGGTGCTCCAGATGAGCGCTCTGGAGCTGCGGGACTATTTACAGGAGCTGTCCCAGGAAAATCCGGTGGTGGATTTGAACGAATCCGCCGCCACATCCGAGCCGGGCCGGGAGGACGAACAGCTTCAGCACCTGCGCTGGCTGGCGGACAACGACCGGCAGAACCGCTACTATCAGGGGCTGTGGGACTACGAGTCCGACCCCATCGCCCGCATCGGCGTGAGCGGCGGGCTGGAGGAGACTCTGCCCCAGTTCCTCTCCCGCCAGCTGGACCGTCTGGCCCTGGACGGGGAGACCGCCCGAACGGTGCGCTTTCTCGCCTCCTGCTTGGACGAGGACGGCTATCTCCGCGCCAGCCCGGAGGAGCTGGCCCAGGACGCCTCCATCCCTTTGGAGACGATCCGGGCGGGCTTAGCCGCGCTGCGCACCCTGGAGCCCGCCGGAGTGGGGGCGGAAAACCTGTCCCAGTGCCTGGAGCTCCAGCTGGAGCGGGCAGGGGTGGGAGGGCCCGCGTTGGCCATCGTCCGCGGCCACTTAGAATCTCTGGCCCGGTGCCGCTACCGGCTGATTGCGGATAAGCTTGGGGTGTCGGTGGATCAGGTGCTGTGCGCCCAGCGGACCATCCGGGAGCTGGACCCCAGACCGGGAGCGGTGTTCGACCGGCCGGAGCCCGCGCCCTACATCTACCCGGACATCTTCGTGGACGAGCAGGACGGCCGTTTTGTGGCCCGCTCCAGCCACCCGGAGCGCCCCGCCTTTCACATCAACGGCTACTACCGGGACCTGCTCGCCCAGTCCCAGCAGCGGGAGGTCCGGGACTATCTGCGTCAGAAGGTTCAGGCCGCCCAGGAGGTCCTTCAGGCTATCACCCAGCGGCAGGACACCCTGCTGCGCTGCGCCCAAGCCATTGTGGACCGGCAAGAGGAGTTTTTCCGCACCGGGGAGGAGGCGCTGCGCCCCCTGCGCATGGCCGACGTGGCTCAGGCTCTGGGCATACACGAGTCCACCGTCAGCCGGGCCGTTCGGGAAAAATACCTGCAATGCCAGCGGGGCGTGTATCCCCTGAACTGGTTCTTCTCCCGGGGCGGCGCGGGGGGCGATGTGGGGGGCGCGGCGGCCCGCGTCATGCTGCGCCGGCTCATCGACGGGGAGGACAAGGCCCATCCCCTGTCCGACCAAAAGCTGTGCGAGGCCCTGGCCCATGCGGGCTGTCCCATCTCCCGGCGCACCGTGGCCAAATACCGGGATGAGCTGAACATTCCGGGCACCTCCGGCCGAAAGGTGCGGAAGGTATAGCTTGAAAGCGGATAAAAGCGCGCCGCCGGTCTGACAGGCCGGCGGCGTAAAGCTGCGCGGGCCCAACAGTACCCGCAAAACAGCTCGTTTTTTATGACAAACCGTCATTTATGTGGTATAATCTTATAGGGTGATAAATTATGGTTTTCCATCATACGTCTGAAGCGTGTTATCGGTGGTTACAAAAACAGCCAAATGTAAAAGAGGAGTCGCTTACTGACTGGATATTGTATACTATTTCTGAAAGAACAGATAGGTTTTACTACAAGGCGTTTACAAGAAATGAAGAGGCGGCAAATGGCGCTGATTGGGAGTGGTGGGTTTTAGCAGATGACTGCCAGGGACTCTGCGCGTATCGATTTTTGGTGCAAGCCAAAAAATTGAAAAGGACTCAAGACAACTATCCTCTGATTGCCTATGGGAATAGGAACGGCCTGCAAATTGACTTACTAATTGATTCCGCTAAGCATCGTAACGCCATGCCAATTTATATATACTACTCCGTTGCAGCGCCGGAATTAGCACAGCAAATCAATAACTTTCATTTCTTTGATAAAGATATTGTTGCTTGGTGCAGAGATTGTATAAACGGCGCTTATATGTCAATGGCGCAAAGCGTGAAACAGAGGGTATTTGATTCTCCACGAAAGAAAATAACGGAAGTTGATCTTCTGAACAACTCCCTTGGCCTCTCCGTGTGTGATTTTTTATTTCACTCTAAGCATTCTTCAAAAAAAATTATGGATTTACTAAACCGCTGCTATATAAATAACATAGAGAATGATACCCCGGTATCTTCCAATGGAATGAAACATTTCGGGAATTCTATTCCCAATTATTTAAATACACTCATTGACCAAAAAAGGAACTTTAAAAGCTTTCCTGATTGGTATGAATCGGAATTCGAACATCAACTTAATGGCATTGCGGGTGTTGCTGTTGTCGATTTACGAAAAAGGTAATATATTTTGTGGGCGGCAGTATCGCAAAGATACCGCCGCCCCTTTTCATTTATGGAGACGGTTTCTTCCGTGGGCCTCTCGGCTTCGAGGTGGGCTTCCGCTCCACCCCGTTTCGGAAGTGGGTGCTTTCATATCGGTCAAAGAAAACCAATAATCCGAACCCATCTCCTATCGGAAAAAGGTTCGGATTATATGGGTTTGG
>ERZ808046.1110-NODE-1110-length-13854-cov-3.711113_pt1 | contig 13854 bp, 17 predicted proteins | sample MGYA00380196_ERZ808046 | MGnify/ENA primary metagenome ERZ808046 (study PRJEB31490, sample SAMN06133421) | mouse gut metagenome | isolation source: Z6_2 | host: mice | place: China: Chengdu | collected 2015-05 ...
CATTATCTCCAAAATATATTTTTGTTTTAATATCAAAGCTTTTCATACTAATCCTCAGTCTTGGATTCCTGTAACAGGTCAGCTTGTCTGAACTATTACGGATATATACATTTTACACCTGTTTCTTCAAATAACTGAAGCCATTTAGCTTCTGGTTTTTCATCAGTCACAACTGTTGTGATATCTTCCAGCGTTCCGATTGCCGTAAACGCTGTCTTATCAAACTTACTGCCGTCTACAGCCAGAATCTTCATCGATGCAGCCTCCAGCATCGTCAGCTTATTGTTTGCGTGAAGCTCATCCGAATCTGTAAATGATTTATCTGCTCCGATTCCCTTACAGGATATAATTGCCTTGTCCACATGGAAGGCTTTCAGCATCTTATCCGTCTGGGGTCCCACAAGTGCAAAAGAGCCTTCCCTTGTCAGCCCTCCGGTAGAAAATACATTCCACTCAGACATATCAAGCAGTTCAATGATAATCTCAATGGAATTGGTAATCACTGTCAGATTTCTCTTGTCCTTCAGCGCCTTCGCAATATAGACCGCTGTAGAGCTGGCATCCAGCATAATACTGTCACCGTCCTTGACCAGTTCAGAAATCTGTGCCGCAATTCTCTGCTTGCCGACTACATTGCGGTTCTTCCTGATGTTAAATGGAATATCAAGATTAGAATTCTCATTGATTACCGCTCCGCCGTAACTCTTGATCGCCACGCCGTCATTCACCAATTTTTCTAAATCTCGCCGTATGGTCTCTTCCGATACGTCATAAAGCTGGCTTAATTCACTTACCACAACCCTCCGTTCGGATTGCAGCTTCATTAATATTTCTTTTCGTCGTTCAATTGCAAGCATCGCACTGTCTCCTGGTTTTTCCCCATAATCCTGGCATCATTATATTACAGAATTGCGTCTCTGATCTGCTTATCCGGATGTGCAATCACACTGGAATCCAGGAACATTCCATCTTCTGCCACAACGCTCTTCGCACGTTCGATCGCTGCTTCTACTGCCGCCACTTCTCCGGTCAGCATCAAGTATGATTTACCACACATACCTCTTGCCACACGCAGTTCAATCAAATCTACGATAGCTGTCTTTGCCGCTTCGTCAGCTGCCACAATAATGGAAGTCGCATCGTAGGTTTCCATAATACCAAGTGCAGATACATCTTCAATCGCCGTAGCTCCATAAATTGCCGGAAAGATGGATTCATGCGGATTGCCAAGCACAAAACTGTTGATCAGATGATTGCCGTAAAGCTTCTTTGCTGTATCAACTGCTGCATTAACCGCACTCAGATCTCCTGAAATAATCACGATATATTTTCCCGGACATACGGTCTGCGCTTCAATGATACTGACTTCAGAGGTCTTTACCATTGCGTCTGCCGCGGTAACACCTGCTGAAACAGTCTTATATTCTACCATTCCAATTGCCTTACTCATTTACCTGCACGTCCTCCCTGTGTTTCTATGATTATATATTTATCACTGATTTCCTTGACTGTTCCTTCAATAGAAGCATGGATTCCCACACTTAATCCCTTGGCCGGCTCCGCAATCATCTGTCCCTTTGTTACCTTATCCCCCGGCTTCACGACCGGAGAAGCGGGAGCGCCGATATGCTGGCTTAAAAGAATCTTAACTCGTGAAACCGGAGTCTCTGATTCATCCAACGGAGCTTCTCTGTTATATTTTGTCAAATCCAGTCTTGACATCAATCGTTCCATGGGCACTTTCCTGTACTCACGCTCAGATCCCACTTCCGCAGGAATTACCTGGGGCGGTTTGAGACCGTTTGCCCGAAGTCCCGCTTTGTATTCCGCCATCAACGTTCTCGGAGACAATCCCTGAAAACAAGAGTACATCTCACACAGGCCACAAGAACTGCAGAAAAATGTATTGACAAAAATATTCGGATCTTGAATATCCTTACAGGTTGCCGCGCGCATAAACAAATGCGGTGTAATCGGATGTCCCAGCCTGTTTCTGGGACACAGATCCGTACACATGGAGCACTGACAGCAGCAGGCTGCCGCACGCTTCAAATCAATTGATGTTTTCTGCCTTTTTCTCTGAATAATATAATGTTCTTCCGGAAGAACAAGCACCGCGTTAGTCGTCTTGGTTACCGGCTGTGAGCCGCTTCCGATGAATCCCATCATCGGTCCTCCGATAAAATATACCGGATTCTTTGTTGTAACGGCTCCCGCAAGCCGTACGGTCTCCTCAATAGATGTGCCGATTGGAACACGTACCGTTACCGGGTGTTCCACTTCCGCAACAACGGATACCAGTTTATCTACTACCGGAACTGCCTGATGTATGGCTCTGTACGCATTGTATACGGTCTCAACATTAAATACGGCAACCCCCTGTTCGATTGGCAGTCCTCCCGGACGTACTACTTTTCCGGTCACCTCGTAAATGAGTACAACTTCATCACCTGCCGGATAGACCTCGTCCAGCAGCCCCAGCCTTACCTCCGGATATTCTCCGATTACATCGCTGAGCGCTTCGATTGTTCCGGTATATGCTTTCTTTATACCGATAACGAGTTCTTTGGCGCCGACCGCCTCTCCAATCAAATGAAACGTATCCACTATCTCTTGTGCATATTTTTCAAGCAACTGTCTGTGAAGTCTCAAAAGAGGCTCACATTCCGCACAGTTTAATATCAGAGTCTCTGCATTCTCATTTAACTTTGCATATGTAGGAAATCCCGCACCACCTGCACCGACAATGCCGTTTTGCTGCAATATGCTGCTTAATTCTTTCATATCCATAATTTCTTACTCCAGTCTTGTTCCATCGTCAATAATTCCAACGATTGCAGCATCGATAGGCGCATCCTTCATACCGGTTCCCACTCTGGCCGCACTCCCCTGTGCCACCAGCACGTATTCCCCGATTCCCGCACCGATTTTATCAATTGCAATAATCTGCCGGGCTCCATTCTGCATATGCTCCAACACATCTACAATCATGAATTTATTTCCAATTAAATTTTCGCTTTTGCGTGTCGAAACAACACTTCCTGTAACTTTTCCTATCAGCATAATATCCTCTCCCAGTCAAAAGTACAAGCATCTTAGAGGATGCGCACCGTATCTCCTGTTGCAATTTTTGCTGCATTCGCCTCATCTGTATCAATATGCATCTCCAGCGTAAAGCTGTCATCCACACGAATCTGTACGTTGTTAAATACAGTTCCCCGTTCGTTATCCGCCTTAACAGAAACGATATCACCATCATGTACTCCTGCTGCCATCGCATCCTTCGGCGCCATATGAATATGTCTCTTGGCAATGATACAGCCTTCATTCAAATAGAGAGCGCCTTTGGGTCCCACAACCGCAATTGATGCAGAACCTGCAATATTGCCTGACTCTCTGATTGGAGCCTTCACACCAAGTCGAAGAGCGTCCGTCGCAGAAATCTCAACCTGAGATTTGCTTCTGACAGGACCTAAGATTCTGACATTTTCAATGGCGCGGAGCTTAAGTCCCACGATTGTGACCGTTTCGTTAGAAGCAAACTGTCCGCCCATCAGTTCTTTCTTTTCTGTAAGCTGATATCCCTCTCCAAATAAAGCTTCAACATGCTCCTGCGTCAGATGGATATGTCTTGCAGAAACGCCTACAGGCACGAGGTATCCGTTTTCTTTGGATGTTTTCTGACTCTCGATTGCATCTAATACCATTTTTGTAATTAATGCTACGTTATTATTGTCCATATCAATTCTCCTCTTTTTTATGAGAAATCCCCCGGTACTTACAATCGTCCCGGAGGTTTCTCATGTTATGATACCAAAAGGTATCACAGCTTCAGCAATTTGATTATTTGATTGCCGGAAGAATCTTCTCAACGTCTGTATGAGGTCTCGGAATTACATGTGTAGCTACAAGCTCTCCAAGTCTTCCCGCTGCTTCTGCACCAGACTCTACAGCAGACTTAACTGCTCCAACGTCTCCGCGTACCATAACTGTTACAAGTCCGGATCCAATCTTCTCTGTTCCTACTAATACTACATTTGCGGCTTTCAGCATTGTATCCGCTGCCTCAATAGATGCTACCAGACCTCTTGTTTCAACCATTCCTAATGCTTCCTGTGACATTCTTTTTTCCTCCTTCTGGATTGTAATTGTCTCTGCCTTTGCCTCTGCTTTCTGTACAGTTTTTTTCACCCTCTGTACAGTCTTTGCAGGCGATTTGGCGGTTGTTTTCTTTGCTGCTTCAGCTTTCGCTGTTGTTTTCTTTTCTTCTGCCATTATGCCTGCCCTCCTTACACTATCCGATTCGCACTGTTGTTCACCAGTTTGATAATCTCTTCATGAGGACTCGCAATCACCACATGAGCAACAGGTTGTTTGATTCCGTTCGCTGCCGCAGTTTCGATGGCTTGTGTTACCGCAGAAACATCCCCGCGGATAATGATTGTTACAAGTCTTCCACCTAATTTTTTCTCCCATGTGACCATCTCTACATCTGCAGTCTTACACATAATATCTAACGCTGCGACTGCTGCGGTCACACTCGGAATTTCAAAAAATCCATATGCCTGTCCCATGAGACTGCTCCTTTACTTAATGATTGGCAACAGTCCAGACCTGTCTGAACTGCTGCAATGATTGCGCGAATTAAACGGTAGGAAGGATTTTCTCTACATCGTTGTGCGGTCTCGGGATTACGTGTGTAGCTACGAGTTCTCCAAGTCTTCCTGCTGCATCTGCGCCAGTCTCAACTGCTGCCTTGACTGCTCCAACATCTCCGCGTACCATAACCGTTACAAGTCCGGATCCAATCTTCTCTGTTCCTACCAAAGTAACCTCTGCTGCCTTTGTCATTGCATCTGCTGCTTCGATTGCTGCTGTAAGACCTCTTGTTTCTACCATTCCTAATGCCTGCTGTGCCATTTTTATTTCCTCCTGAAATTAAACTACTATTTTTGATTGTCTTTATTTATCCATACCACTTAGTTTCAGCATCTTCTCTGTATCTTCTGTCGGCCTTGCAATCTCGTATTCTGTTACGATTCCTGCAAGTTCCTTTGCCCTTGCGCTTGCCGCCTCCAGAGCTGCCGCAACGTCCGACACACTTCCGCGAAACTTTACCATAACGATCAATGGTACTGGTAATTCATCTGCATTTGCCGGTTTGTTCTTATCAAAGGTTTCCAGTGTGACATTACCTGCCTTGCAGCCGGCATCTGCCGCCGCAAATGCAGTCACCAGTCCGAACACCTCCAACATACCTACTGCTTCTCCCATATTATGTGTTCCCTTCGTTATGAGCACTTAGTGACTGTACTTTGGTCACTTACGTGCGATACATGCCAACGCCGTTAGCGAGGTCTCTCACGAGCTTACCAGTCGGCGCGTTATGAGCACTTAGTGACCGTACTTTGGTCACTTATTTATTCACAATAGCAATCTTCAAGCCTGCCTGTTTGAGATTGGTTACATGAGCTTCATTGATTTCCTCAAGCGGGAACTCATGTGTAATCAGCTTATCCATCGGAAGTCCAATTCCCTTTGCCCTTTTCAGGAAATCAAATGTAGTTGCATAATCCCTCAGTGTATATACCCATGAGCCAACCAGCGTGATTTCCTTCGCACACAAGTCAAAGTGTGGATTGATGGTTGCATCTCCGCCATTGATGAAGAATCCCAGTTCACAAAGTCCGCCGCCGTTGCGGATGAATTTGTAAATATTAGCATGTGCTACAGGTGAACCTGTGCACTGGAATGCAAAATCTGCTGCGTGTCCGCCGAATGCATCCTTAACTGCCTCCGCCAGAGCTTCAACCCCTTTATGCTCCATAAAGTTCACAGACTTGTCTGCTCCCATCTCTTTTGCAAAGTCAAGTCTCTGCTGGTTACCGTCCACTGCAACAATATTTTCAATACCCATAGTGCGGAGGATTGCAATACAGATTAATCCAATCGGTCCACAGCCCTGAACAACAACTCTGCTGTTGAATCTTAAGATTCCTGTTGTCTTTGCCCGCTCTACAGCATGAATCAGTACAGCGCATGGCTCTATCAAAATTCTGGATTTCAGATCCAAGTCGCTTACGTTGAATACCGATGAACCTTCACGAATCAGGATGTAATCAGAAAACCATCCATTCAGATGAATGTCATCATCCGGAAGCAGTCCGTATACATCCGCTCCGCCTATGTTCTTCTTATTTAAGTCAAACATCTCGATATCCGGATCATCCTTGAAAATCATACAGGTAACAACCTTATCGCCAACCTTCAGTGGTTTTCCGGCGCTGTCAGTCTTTACGTTCTTACCCATCTTAACGATTTCTCCGGTTCCCTCATGTCCGAGCGCTACCGGAATCAGTCCAAACGGATCCCTCTTGAATTCGTGAGCGTCTGTTCCGCAGACACCACATCCTTCCACCTTTACAAGAATATCTCCGTCACCAACTTCCGGCATCGGGAATTCCTTAATCTCATAATGTTCCAAGGCAGTCAGCATTGCAACATGTGCTGTCTTTGGAATTGCCTGGCTTCCTGCGCTTTTAGCAGGAGCGGAAACCTGTGCGTTCAGCATACTTTCCAGCACCTGTTTTACAACAGCTTCCACATTTGTAGAATTCATTTCCATTTTGCTACCTCCATTATCTGATACAAAGTGAATCTGTCATTACACAACGTCTTCTCTTTGTAAATGTACTTGCACTTGTCAGACCCTCGCCTGTACGGCTTGCAATTGTAAATGTACAGAAGCCCTCTCCTCCGAATCCCAGAGCCGCATAAGACGGTCCGTTCTTCACAAGAATTGCTGTATCAATTGCCTTTGCATATTTTGTGATGTTATCCACATTCTTAGAATGAATATGTGCGGAATGTCTGTTGCCGTGCTCCAGCCAGACTGCCTGCTCTACCGCATCATCAAAGTCTTTGGCCCTGACAACCCCGAGAATCGGCATCATCAATTCTTCTGCAATCAACGGATGTTCCTTCGAACCTTCAAATGTGATACATCTGATATTGTCCGGTACTGTAACTCCGATCATGCCAAGCAGTGTCTTTGCATCACGTCCAACGCACTTCCTGTTCAGCCGTCCGCCCTTCAATACTACAGCTGTCAGCGCATCCTGCTGTTCCTTTGTAATCTTATAGCAGCCCTGCTCAGATACCATGTAATGCATAAGTTCATCTGCAATCGAATCTACCGCTACAATCTCTTTCTCAGCGATGCATGGAAGATTGTTATCGAATGTACATCCGTTCACAATGTCCTCTGCTGCCTTACGGATATCTGCCGTCTCATCCACAAGCGCCGGCGGGTTGCCTGCTCCTGCGCCGATTCCTCTCTTACCGGAGGAAAGGACTGCCGTTACAACACCCGGACCACCGGTCGCCGCAATCAGTGGAATGTCTTTATGCTTCATCATAATATCGCTTGTTTCCATCGTAGGTTTCTCTACCGTTACAGCAATATTATCCGGCCCGCCTGCTTCCAGAGAAGCCTCGTTCAACAGATTAACTGCAAAGATAGATGTCTTGATTGCTGCCGGATGCGGATTGAATACAACTGTATTGCCTCCTGCCAGCATCCCTATTGTATTGCACAGTACAGTCTCACTCGGATTAGTGCACGGTGTGATTGCCCCGATCACTCCGAAAGGACCCATCTCAATCAATGTCAGCCCTCTGTCTCCGGACCATGCAGTCGTTGTAATGTCTTCCGTTCCCGGTGTCTTCTCAGCTACCAGTATATGCTTCAGGATCTTGTGTCCGACGTTTCCCATGCCGGTCTCCTGAACTCCCATCCGCGCAAAAGTCTCAGCATTTTCTTTAATCTTTCTGCGGATAATAGAAATAATCTTTTCTCTCTGATCCATGGACATTTTACCAACAATCTTCTGCGCCTTCTTGGCTGCCTCGACTGCTTCGTTCATATCAGCAAACACACCATGGCTTCCTGTTACATCAGCCGCAATCTGCATCTTTGCCATCACTTCCTGTACAATGTCCTGAACCATCTGTTCATTCACAGACACGCTATTACCTCCTCCAGAGCCTCTTTGCCATAAGCGGCCAGGATCGTATCCTGCTCTGCACTTCCGCCGCTCACGCCAAGCGCCCCTATTATTCTGCCTTCTGCTTCCAAAGGTTCACCGCCGCCGAAAATGACAATCTTACCGCCGTTGGTAAACTGTATGCCGTAAAGAGAATCTCCCGGTCTGCTCAACGTACTGAGTGTCTCGGTTGACATCTTCAGGCTTGCAGAAGTAAATGCCTTATTCACTGCAATGTCATAGCTCGCTATGTAAGCATCATCCATGCACTGGACAGCCACCGGTCTGCCGGACTTATCCGCAACTGCAACAACTACCGGAACCCCCATCTCAGCCGCCTTTGCTTTGACCTTTTCAATCAAGGCATTGGCAAGCTTCAATGTCATCTTATGCCTGCTGCATCTACACATATGTCCTTCTGCATGAGAATGTGCTTTTTTGCCTTTCATTTCTTCCAGTACGGTCTGTACCGTTCTGGCAATATCCTGTTCATTCATAATGGATTTCTCCAACATTCTTTCCCACAGACTTTACAGCGAGTGCAAAGCCTCTGCTTGTACTATGGTTTATTACTTACCTAACTGTTCCATAACCTTCTTTGTGATGGAAGCAATCAGATCTGCATCTGCTGTCGGTGCAGCGCTGCTGCAAGAACCTCCGCAGCTATGGCAGCTCGGCTTACCTGCCTGCGCATTCGGGCAGAGGTTTGCCGGATGTTTTCCTTTTAATCCCATCTGTCTTCTAATCTCGTACAACTTCTCAACCTGCTCTTTATTCAACTCCTGAGGTCCGCCGATCTGCATTGTCTGCCATAACAACTGTGCATAGAATTCCAGAGATTCCATCTTGTGGTATGCTGCCAGCAGGCTGTCAGAATATGCAAGTGCTCCATGGTTCTCAAGCAGAACTGCGTCAAAATACTGAAGATGCTCTGATACAGCATCCGGAATCTCATATGTGGACGGTGTGCCGTATTTTGCAATCGGTACACAGCCCAGCGCGATAACTGCTTCCGGCATAATCGGCTGTGTCAGCGGAATACCTGCAATAGCAAATGTTGTTGCATACAGCGGATGAGCATGTACTACAGAATTAACATCTGGTCTTTCTTTGTACACACGCATGTGCATTTTAATCTCAGAAGAAGGTCTGAATCCCTTATTTGCCTGAAGCACATTACCCTCTGCGTCTACTTTACAGATATACTCCGGCGTCATAAATCCTTTACTCACTCCTGTCGGTGTGCACAGAAATTCATTGTCATTCAATTTTACAGAGAAGTTACCGTCATTAGCAGCAACCATTCCGCGATTGTAAACCCGTCTTCCAATCTCACACATTTCTTTTTTGATTTCGTATTCGTTTTGCATCCTTTTGTCCTCCTTGGATTTTTACAACAAAAGTTGTTTTCTGTTGTTACTACTTAGATATTACCACACAATCCCACATCCGTCAACTTGTTTTCTTGTGGTTTTTATGTTGTTTTAATGTTGTTTTCGTGTTGCTTTTCATTTTAAATTAGTGTTTTTCTTCATATTATTGCTTGACATTATATAAGAAACAATCCATACTATTGCATAGAAGGATTCGCAATAGTCAGCCGAAGGCTGAACTGTCATAGATTATGTGATATTTATAAAAAAGGATGGCTGCCAAATGGGATTTGTTAAATTAGACGTACATACACATACAATAGCAAGTGGCCACGCATCTACTGCCACCATCACCGATATGGCGAAGGCTGCCTCAGCCAATAATTTAACACTGCTCGGTATTTCCGACCATGGTCCCGCCACTTTCGGAGGCGGGAAACCATCTTATTTCCGCAGCCTTTCCCATGCGCAGCGGGAGCGTTTCGGAGTTGAAATGCTTTACGGTGCGGAAACCAATATTCTGGACAATCAGGGAAAAATGGATCTGGATAATTCCATATTAAAAGAACTGGACTATGTGATTGCCAGTGTACATAAACCAATTAAGAAACCAGGAACGGCGGCAGAAAATACAGCAGCTTATGTCAATGCTATGAAGAATCCTTATGTCTGTATCATCGGACATTGTGATGACGAAAGGTATCCTATTGATCATCTGGTCCTTGTAAAAGCCGCTATGGAGCACCATGTTCTGTTGGAAATCAACAACAGCTCCTTAAGTCCTGAAGGTTATCGCGGTGATACCAGATTCAATAGTCTGATGATTCTAAACCTATGTAAGCATTTTCACTATCCGGTGCTGTTGTCCAGCGACAGCCACGGGACAAAGCATGTAGGAGACTGCATTTATGCACAGGAGATGGTGAAACTGGCTGAGGTACCGGGAGATTTGATATTGAATTACTCGCCAGAGAAGTTTAAGAGCTTTCTTTCCGGACGCAGGAAATCATAGCAAAAGGGAGCGCTGCAAAAAAAGTGCTGCCGCTTCACGAATTTTCATTCGCTGTAACGACAGCCTCACACACGTTATCCTTTAATCACCGCTTCAACTTCTGCCCGTTCCGGCATCGCACGAATCGCCCCTTTACGGGTCGTTACGATTGCAGCGGCAGCATTGGCAAATGTCAGCAGTTCACTGAGCTGTTCTTCCGTCAGGTTGTCAAAATCATGCTCCAGGAGATAATTCAGAGAACTCCCTCCAAATGTATCTCCTGCTCCCGTCGTCTCAATTGTCTTCATGGAAAATCCGCTCTTCTCTACACGCATGCCTTTATAATATGCACGACTTCCGTCTTTTCCCATAGTCAGAAGAATCAGTGGGATATTATATTTTTCCTGAAGATACTTAATACCCTCATCATAGTCTTCCATTCCTGATACGAACTGAATCTCATTATCAGAAATTTTCAGAATATCACATTGGCCGAATCCATAGTCCATCTGCTCTTTCGCCAGATCCATAGAACTCCACAGAGGTTCTCTCAGATTCGGGTCAAAAGAAATCAATGCTCCACTTTCCTTCGCTGCTTTGACAGCTTTTTTCGTCGCTGCTCTGACACCGTCATGAGTCATGGACAACGTGCCAAAATGAAAAATTTTCGCCTGTGAGACAAATTCCGGATTCACCTCATCTTCAGTCAACATCATATCTGCTCCCGGATTGCGGTAGAACGAGAACTCCCTGTCTCCGTCTGGAAATGTATGTACAAATGCAAGTGTTGTATTAACTTCTTCATCAACTAAAAGATTGGATGTATCGATTCCTACATCATCCAACGTTCCGCGCAGCAGCGTGCCAAACTGATCCCTGCCGACCTTCCCCAAAAACGCCGTATTTTTCCCCATTTTATTTAACAAGGCAAGTACGTTACACGGTGCTCCGCCAGGGCAGGCTTCAAACATATCGTTCCCCTGTCTGCTATGTCCGTTCATTGTAAAATCAATCAACAACTCCCCCATCGCAATCACATCAAATTTCTTATCCATTATATCCACCTCCGGCTTCTCTCTATCACACTTTCTTACGGACTTTGCAATAAATGCAAAGTCGCGTGCCAAACTGTTACGTGTATTATACTTTATACCCCAAAAGATAACAAGTGAAAAATCCCCAGATTCACTTCACGTTTTGCATTAATGTTTTTGTTTGCGGATACCCCGTGCACAGTAACGCATTAATTAAAATATACCAGTTCCAAAATAGCCTCTGCTTCTTCAATATACTCAGCCTCCAGCACCGGACCGCTTCCATGGTACATCGCTAGATTTTCATAACGTATCTTTGCCCTGATCTTAACCCACTGTCCCGCTTTCAGCTTCGGTGCATACGCACTTTTACATATATAGCCGAGAAACGTAGTATCATCCGCACAGCATGTCATCGCCATTCTTCCCGGAAAAAATAATTTGGACGGGAAACTTTTCGGCTTCAGTACCCTTGCTGTATACTCCACTGTTTTTCCCCGGTATTTATCCTGATTTTCCATCACATCCACATACCAGATTCCATAGTCTTCCGGACGGATTTGAATCACAGGCGCATTCATATCGTAAGGAACATCATCCTGGAAAATGTTTTCGATTTCCCCGTTGTCATCTTCAAAAATCACTTCTGCCTGCGGACTGACAACCTTGACACTTCTACGATAGCCTGCCAGCGGCTTTAAATCGGTGCAGCGGTTAAAAAGAACCATTTCCGCTCCTCTGACCATTTCCACAAATAACGGTTTTAGGTTTGTCAGATACACCTGAAATGTACTTGCGTCCACCGTTGTCAGCTTCTGTTCAATTCCCCAGCCGTCGGGCAGACGAAGCCCCTCAAAATCACTGACCTTCCACATGCCGTTATACTCAACAACAACACGCTCAGGGCGGTATTTCACATCTAGTTCCAGCAGGTAATCTTCTGTCAGTTCTTCCTGACTGTCAATGGATTCAATCACCACATGATATTTTTTTAGCTCTTTTGCATCGTATTCTTCCTCCCCTTCTTCACAAAGCAAAAGCAGAGTTGTCCCGTCAATCTGGAAATAATCCTGCTTCAATGTAAAATTTAAAAACTGTGTTTTTCCACTGTCCAGAAATCCGGTCATCAGATAAACCAGTACATCCGGCTGACTCATATAAAAACTCCCCTTTCTCAGCAACTTATAATCAGCTTAAACCTTATGCCTGAAATAATTCTGCTAATTTATTCTCATCTAACTTGGAACCGATGACACAGATTCTGCCCGTATATTCCGGCGCACCATTTCGTACCTCATGTTCTTCCGGAACCATATCGAAGTAGATCCACTCACCGTCTGCTCCGGAAACCATGCCTTTTGCACGAAGAATGGTACCATACTCAGTGCTTTCATCCAATTCCCGTAAAATCGTCTCAATCTGTTCTTTTGTATACACTTTTGCGGTTTCACATCCCCAGCTTGTAAAAACCTCGTCTGCATGATGATGTCCATGCCCATGATGATGATCGTGGCCGCAGTCACAGTGTTCATCGTGGTCATGATGGCAATCATGCTCGTGGTGATGGTCGTGGTCATGGTCGTGGTGGTGGTCATGGGCATGACGTTCTCCGCACACGGGACACACAATTTCAGCCAGCAGTTCTTCTTCCAGTGACTTGCTTCCTTCCATTGTTTCGAGCAATTTTGCTCCGGAAAGCTGTTCTATCGGTGTTGTAATAATCGGTGCTTTTTCATTCAGTCCACGCAATATCGCAACACTTTCTTCTATCTTCTCCTGCTTTGTCTTGTCGGTTCTGCTTAAAATAACCGCACCCGCATATTCAATCTGATTTCTGAAAAATTCACCAAAGTTCTTGCTGTAGATTCTGCACTTTGTCACATCTACAATGGTTACAAAACTGTTCAGTTCTGCTTCAATCTCTGTCTGTACATCTTGTACCGCTTTAATTACATCGGACAGTTTGCCAACGCCTGACGGTTCAATCAGAATCCGGTCCGGACGATAAATTTCTACCACTTCTTTTAGAGATTTCCCAAAGTCTCCCACAAGCGAACAACAAATACAGCCGGAATTCATCTCCCGGATTTCAATGCCAGACTCTTTTAAAAATCCACCGTCAATTCCAATCTCACCAAATTCATTTTCAATAAGTACAACCTGTTCTCCCGCAAATGCTTCTTTCAGCATTTTCTTTATAAATGTAGTTTTTCCGGCGCCTAAAAATCCGGAAATAATATCTATTTTAGTCAATGCAACCGCCTCCTCGTTATGAGCACTTAGTGGCCGTACCGTGGTCACTTACGTGCGATATATGCCGATGCCGCCCATGAGGTTTCTCACGAACATACCAGTCGGCTCTGTTTTATTTAACTATTCAGCTCCAACACGATCGGACAGTGATCGGAGCC